>Ga0209476_10000007_pt1 | contig 250554 bp, 223 predicted proteins | sample KloWWTrecipitate_FD_187179 | JGI IMG/M metagenome (GOLD analysis project Ga0209476, IMG submission 187179) | Active sludge microbial communities from Klosterneuburg, Austria, studying microevolution and ecology of nitrifiers - Klosterneuburg... | ecosystem: Engineered > WWTP > Aerobic... | reverse complement strand
ACCGTCCGGCGTGTCGTGCAGCAGCGTTTCTTCGTTCCAGCGTTCACGCTCCCAACGGTAGCCGTGAGCGAGCTTGTCAGGAGCAACATTGGCGTATTCCCATTCCGAGGTCGTCATCCCGAGCGGTCGCCAGATGTTTTCGCGAATGTACTGCTGAAACGGTTTGCCCGAAACCTTAGTGATGATGCGGCCGAGCAGAGCAAAGCCCAGATTGGCGTATTCATAGGCAATCCCCGGCGGGTTTGAAAATGAAACCTGCTTTTTTAGAAGCTCGGACAGATCCTTGTCAGTATCGGCTAGTTGGCGGTCACCCCACGGGTTGTCCTCGGGAAAACCGGCTCCGTGTGACAGCAGTTGGCGGATCGTGATCGGCCTGGAGTCCGCGGTCGGGTATTTCAGGCCTTTCATCTCGGGCACGTAGAGATGCGCCGGATCGTCGAGCCGTAGCTTGCCGTCGTCGCGCAGTTTGAGGATCGCCATCGCCGTAAAGCTCTTGCTCATCGACGCGATCCGAAACAATGACTGTGACGTTACAGGCGTCTTTTTTTCAATATCCGTATAGCCGTCGTTGCCCGCAAAAACGAGTTTGCCATCGACCACGATGCCGAATGCAATGCCGGGGAAATGATTTTTGGCCGCGTGATCCTTATAGATCTTTTCGATCGCCGGAAAGGTCTGCTTTATCTTGTCCAACCTCGCGGGGTCGCTAAACTCCGCCGATTTGTACGACTGATCAAACGTGACCTGGCCGAGGACGGATAGACACAAGACAAGGATAAGGATCGCGCTCTGGATGGTTTTCATTTGGTTTGCTCCGAAAAGGTTCTCTCACAAAATATCAGAGCCGACCGCTAAAGCAAACCTGACGAACCTAACGGGAACTCCGGGTGTGTTATCGCCGGCGGCGAGAAATGTATAGTGTGAACATTTCGAAATGTCATCGTCGATTAAGGCGCGGTCCGCCGGTCAATTGGTTTTACCCAGAATGTCGCGGTTTTGTGAATGAGTTGATCATCAAAAAGCCCTCTTTTGCGGGCAAAAAAAGGCGGCGATCTCGTCTGCGAGATCGCCGCTGATCGGTCGGAATGGATGTTTTAGAGCCTAGGGTGTGTCGACTCGCTTGCCAGGGACGAGTTTGATCTGTTTGAGGGCAGTACCCGTCCATTCGTAAAAATAGTTTCCGCACTTTACCCTGTCGTCGTCGAGACCGCCACCTGGAAAGCCCGTTAGGATGACGAGGCGGCTGGTTGCCTTGGAATAGATCGGGCCGGCATCTTCATCGCCCAGGCCCGGAGCATCCTTTGGCAGTCCGTTTTCGGGAAGCGCACAAAAGCCAAATCCGACGCCGGCAAACTCCTTGGGAAAGAAAACCCGCCCGTTGCGGGCATCAATTATTGCCCACTGCGAACAGTTCGTCCCACATCCCCAACCAGTGAGCACATAGTGGCCGGCAAAATTCACACCGCCCTTGGCGGCATTTCGCAGATTAGTGCGAAACATTCGCGCGTCCTTATGACTCTTGAGATCGACCGTGATCACGCGTTTTTTGTCAGTAGCGGACTTGTACTGAGAGAATGTGGGCAATTTCTGCCCTTGTGCGATGGAGCTTAGAGAAAAAGCGACTACCGCTAACACTATCAACTGACTTAATTTCATATTATCCGAAGGCTCGCCTATACGTCGAGATTCTTAACGTCGAGAGCATTGTCCTCGATAAACTTGCGTCGGGGTTCGACCTGATCGCCCATCAGCACAGTAAAGATACCGTCGGTCTCGATGGCGTCTTCGATACGGACCTGGAGCATCGTTCGCTTTTCGGGATCCATAGTGGTCTCCCATAGCTGTTCGGGATTCATCTCACCAAGACCTTTATAACGCTGGATGGTCAGATCTTTTTTGGCCATCGTCATTACCTTTTCAAGCAGCTCTTCGCGACTTGTCAGGGTCTCGCTCTTGCCGTTTTCGCCGAGCACGAATGGCCCGGAGAAATCTGCGTCGAGCACTCGTTTGAGCTCGATCGCCTTTTGAAACTCGACAAAGCTTGCGAGATTCCAGTCGACCTTGAGCGTCTGGCCATTTGGATAAATGACGTGAATTTCGAGCAAGCCGTGCTCGGTGTCGCCGCCAAGTTCGGCGTTGTAGCCCGCATCGATCAGCTTACCTTCGATCTCTGCCATCATTTCCTGTTCGCCAAAGACCTTTCGGAGGCGAACTTGATTTTTGGTAAGGACGCCGTCTGTCCCGGCAAATGCGTCGAGCAAGAGGTCAGCAAGCTTGCGGTCATTAAACAATCGACGAGCGACACGGTCAGCGTAGTTCCCGAATTCGGTCGTCTGCTCGAGAGCCTTTGACAGCTCGCGGCCCTCGACCGCGCGTCCGTTAGACGTGATCTGAGATTCGCCGGTCGCCATCCGCATAAGGTAGCGAAACATCATCTTCTCGTCCTTGATGTACTCTTCCTTTTTACCGCGTTTGACCTTATATAGTGGCGGTTGGGCGATGTAAACGTAACCGTTCTCCAGCAATTCGGGCATCTGGCGGTAAAAGAACGTGAGCAACAAAGTGCGGATATGGCTGCCGTCTACATCGGCGTCGGTCATCAGACAGATCTTGTGATAACGCAGTTTATTGATGTCAAAATCTTCTTTGCCGATACCGGTACCGAGCGCCGTGATCAGAGCTTTGATCTCGCCGGAGCCGAGTATCTTGTCAAAGCGGGCTTTTTCCACATTGAGGATCTTACCCTTGAGCGGTAAAACGGCCTGATTCTTACGATCACGGCCCTGCTTGGCCGACCCTCCTGCGGAATCACCCTCAACTATATAGATCTCTGACAATGCCGGATCTTTTTCCTGACAATCCGCAAGCTTGCCGGGCAATGTCGATGTCCCAAGTGCAGATTTGCGGACTATCTCGCGGGCCTTACGGGCAGCATCGCGGGCGCGGGCGGCATCGACTGCCTTACCGACAATCTTTTTCGCGACATTCGGATTTTGCTCAAAAAACTCGCCGAGCTTTTCGTTCAAAAATGATTCGACCGGGCCTTTGACCGGCGAGTTCAGCTTGCCCTTTGTCTGTCCTTCGAATTGCGGTTGCGGGATCTTGACCGAGATGACAGCTACCAAGCCCTCGCGGACGTCGTCGCCGGTGAGCGTGACCTTAGCGTTTTTTACCATACCCGAGGATTCGGCGTAGGCGTTGATGGTCCGCGTGATCGCTCCGCGAAAACCGGAGAGATGCGTTCCACCGTCGACGGTGTTGATGTTGTTTGCAAACGAAAAGATCTTTTCGTCGTAGCTGTCGTTGTACTGCATCGACACCTCGATCGACAGTTCGTCCGCAACGACCTCAAAGTACAACGGTTCTTCGTGAAGCAGCGTCTTGTTTCGATTAAGGTGCTTTACAAATTCGGCAATGCCGCCTTTGTAATAAAACTCGTGTGATTTCTCCGGGTCTTCGCGCTCATCCTTGATATGGATACGGATGCCCTTATTCAAAAACGCTTTTTCGCGAAGTCGCTCAGACAGTTTTTCAAAGCTATAAACGGTCGTTTCGAAAATGCTGGAATCCGGTCGGAATGTGATCTTGGTACCGCGTTTTGAGGTTGTACCCGTCTGCTTGAGCGAGGCGACCGGAATGCCGGCCTCGAACTCCATCTCGTGCGTTTTGCCATCGCGCCAGATCTCCAGACGCAAATATTCGCTTAGAAAGTTGACGCAGCTCACGCCGACGCCGTGCAGGCCGCCCGAGACCTTGTACGAATTTGAGTCGAACTTGCCACCGGCGTGCAAGATGGTCATCACAACTTCGGCGGCGGAACGGCCCTCTTGCTTGTGGATGTCCGTCGGAATGCCACGGCCGTTGTCGATGACCGTTACCGAGTTGTCGATGTGGATCGTGACCTCGATGGTGTCGCAATAACCCGCCAGGGCCTCATCGACCGAGTTATCGACGACCTCGTATACCAAGTGATGAAGTCCGATCTCACTTGTTGAGCCGATATACATCGCCGGGCGTTTCCGCACGGCATCACGGCCCTCAAGGACGGTGATCGAATCTGCACCGTAATCTGTCTTTGCTTTAGCCAATTTTATTAAACCTCTCGAATAGATGCCTGTAACATATTTGGCCGAAGAACCTCTACAAATCCAGTATCCGGCGGACACTGAGTAGGAGAAAATTCTCCAGCCTGATAGAAAAGGGAATTATAGCATTTTTCGACCATTTGTGACAGCGTTTCAGACGCGCAAACGCTTTGATTTCATCGCCTTTCAGCTACGCCCTCGCGCACATCGAAAATGCACGCGCCAGTCCCAAAGCGTTCGACAAAACTCTCTTTCGAAGTGGTGACAAAGGTCTGAGTTTTGCCGTCGAGGTAATCTAGCAATTGGCCGATCCGGCGATAATCGAGTTCGGCATCAATGTCATCGAGCATATACAGCGGATATTCTCCTCGGGTGGCGTGAAAAACTGCGATGCCGGCAAGCTGAAGCAGCAAAAGGGCACTTCGCTGTTGGCCCGACGACCCAAATCGGCGAATATCGTGACCGTCGAAGCTTACCGCCAGATCATCACGATGCGTTCCGATAAGCGCGTGCCCCGCCGCCAGTTCGGCCTGCACGCGCAGAGCCAATCGGTCAGTTATCAGCGCCTGATAGTCCGCGAGATCGCCCTTGTCTTCGAGTGACGACAGATACCGGATCGTCAACTCTTCGCGCCCAAACAGCTTTTTTTCAAGCACCTCATTTATCCGCTCAACAAATCGTAAACGCGCACGATGGATCCGCGTTGCCAGCATCGCCAACTGTTCATTCCAAGGCGCGAGAAGCGCCGAGGCCTTGTCCAGCGAATAATCACTGTCACGAGCGTTTGCAAGCAGCGAGTTCTTTTGCCTTACCACACGATTGTAATCCGTGAACGTCTGCACGAAGGGCGGATGGAGCGATACGATCCCACCGTCAAGAAATCGGCGCCTCGCATCAGGCACGCCGCGTATCATCTCGAGTTCGTCGGCGTTAAAGACAACGACGTGCATTTGGCCTAGGTAACGTTGGACGGTCTCCTTTTTATCGTTGATCGAGAGATTTTTGGTATTCCCCTCGATAGCGACTTGTAGCTTTCGGGTTATCTCAGGCGATTCACGGACCATTCCGGAAACGACTGCCAGACTTTCGCCGAAGCGTATGGCGTCCGTGAGTTTAGGTGTCTTAAATGATTTGGTCAGGCCGCAAAGATAAATGGCCTCAAGCCAATTGGTCTTTCCGTGGCCGTTGTCACCCGCGAAGATATTGAGTCCGTTACTGAATGAGATTTTCCCGTTGAGATTGCGAAAATTGAGGATTTCGAGAGATTCGAGCAGCATTTTTGCAATTTTAACATTTATACCGGATGCCGTCTTTGATCCGCGGTTTGAGCCGATAACGTATTTTATTGAAATCCGACGGGAATAACACTTTATTTTAAAGGATGTTAAATTTTTTTTAACATTACTTTGTGTGCAATAAAATATCCCGATGCAGTTACTAAAAATACTTCTACTCATTGCTCTCCTAATGACGCCGGCTTTGGCTCAAAATAGTTTACGGGAGGGCGACCTATCGCCCCAGTTTGCCGCACCAGGAATTAAAGATTCGTTTTTTGATCTTTCCGCAATGCGCGATTCCGTCGTGCTTCTGACATTTTGGTCTACAAAGTGCGAAATCTGCCGAAGTGAGATACCTCAACTCAACCGCTTTAAGAAGCGGTTTGAAGGCCGCCCCGTCGAGTTTATTGCGGTGACAATGGAAGACGAGTCGCGAGTTGAGCCGTTTCTGCGATCGAATAAATTCGATTTTTCGATCATACCGAATGGGTTTGGGATCGTATTGCAGTACGCCGACCGTGACAGACAAGGACGCGTCGATATGGGCTTTCCGGCTTATTATCTCATCGACCGCAGCGGCAAAGTTGCATATCGATCGAGCGGCTGGGACAAGGTGTCCACAATGGAGTCAAAGATCGATCAATTGCTCGCTTCAAATTAAAATCTCAACTAAATTTTTCGTCGAACCTGATGGTGACAGCTCTCTCCGGCGACCGGCGCCGGGGGCGTCTAACGCATTCGAGGAGCTCTCGGGCAGAAAACTGCTTCGAAATCGTTTGTCTGCGCGTTCGATTTGGGGTATATTTTTGAATTGCCTCAATTGCGGAGAGGTAGCCTAATTGGTAAGGCAGTAGTCTTGAAAACTACCGCGAGTGATCGCTTGCAGGTTCGAGTCCTGTCCTCTCCGCCACCTATTTTCCCTTTTTACAAACAATTATTTTGCACACACTGCCACCAAGTGTCGACTAGCGCGCGGTATTACACAAAAATTACGGTCGATCGGGGTATTTTTCTTGATTTGCTACGGCGTTATGGTATAGCCTAGTGCAAACTGAATGATGGTTCATTCATAAGCTGCACTATGTCCCGAACAAACCGGAGCGGTCAATCCGCAAAAACTGTAGTCATCGATAAACGCGAGGCGATTCTGCGCGCCGCGACCAAGGTTTTTGCCGTTAAGGGCTATTTTAACTCGAAGGTGTCCGATATTGCGGGTGAAGCCGGGATAGCCGACGGAACCGTCTATCTATATTTTAAGAGCAAAGAAGAGGTTCTGCATTCGATCTTTGACCGTGCGATGAGCGAATTTATCGAGGAAGGTAAGCGAGAGATCAGCGGCATTGCATCGCCCGAGCAACGAATCCGAAAGATAGCTCAGCTTCACTTGGAGAAATTGGGTTCGGACCGCGATATGGCGATCGTCTTTCAGGTGGAACTTAGGGGCTCGACAAAGTTTATGCAGGAGTTTTCGGCCGCCGGATTTAGCGATTATCTAGACATCATCCGGCAGACGATCGAGGACGGGCAACAGGCAGGGACCCTTCGCAGCGACATCAAGCCGATCATTTGCGCCAAGATACTGTACGGAGCACTCGACGAGATGGTAACCAACTGGATACTGTCGAAAAGATCTTATCCGCTCACACCGATGGCTGATGAGGTTTTAAAAATATTCTTCGGGGGGGTGATGAGCGGATGACCGACGAAAAGGTTTCGACTTCGCCGGTTTCGCGCGGAATTCCGCTCAACCCGGACGAACCACACACGCTTGCCGATCTGTTCCTGCTGTCGGCCAAAAGGTTCGATCTGCCCGACGCTCTAAATTTCAGAGCGGACGGAAAGTGGAATTCGATCTCGGCGGTCACGATGGTCGAGCGGTCGGAGAATATTGCCTTAGGCCTGTATTCGCTCGGGCTCGTAAAAGGAGACAGGGCAGCCATTCTTGCGGCAAATTCTCCGGAATGGACGCTGTCAGATGCGGGCTGCCAGTTTGGCGGATATGTCGATGTCCCCATCTACACGACGCTGACGCCGGAATCAGTAGGCTACATTATCAATGATTCGCAGGCCCGAGTGGTCTTTATTCAGGACGTCGCGATGTTTGAACGGATCCGCGACGCGATCGCCGCGTGCCCGTCGATCGAAAAGCTCATATTTTTCGACAGCACGGGTGTCGATCACGAAATGGCGATGGCTCTCACCGAACTCGAATCTGCCGGAGCGATGTTACGTTTGGCGGAGCCCGACCTCTCGGGATCGCTGCGTAAGGCGGTAAGCCCAGATGACATTGCGACATTGATCTATACGAGCGGCACGACCGGCGAGCCGAAGGGCGTGATGCTCACCCATTCGAACCTGATCTCAAATACGATCGACGCTAGCGAGCATTTTGAGCTCTCGGGGCACGACATTTCGCTCTCTGTGCTACCACTATCACACGTTTTTGAACGCACCGGAATGTACATTTACATACTCTCCGGTTTAGGCGTCTACTTTGCAGAATCGATTGAAAAGGTCCCCGAGAATCTGAAAGAGGTCAGGCCTACGATCTTTATCGGAGTTCCGCGAATTTTTGAAAAGGTCTATGAAAAAGCTCGGCTCTCTGCCGCACGATCGAGTCCAATACGCGAAAAAATCTTTGACTGGGCAATCGAGATCGCAAAGGAATTTGCGCTTGCAAATGAAAATGGCATTCCGGTAAGTATGGCGCTTGCGGCCAAACATCGATTAGCCGACAAGATCGTCTATGCTAAGATGCGTGATTTTTTTGGCGGTCGGCTTAGGTTTTGCATTACGGGCGGTGCCGCACTTTCGGACGATATCCAATTGATCTTTACAGGCGCAGGGATATCGATAATGCAGGGTTACGGCCTGACCGAGACCTCGCCGGTGATCTCATCCAATAATCCGATCGATCATCGTCTGGGTACTGTCGGTAAACCGATCCGCAATGTCGGCATCAGGATCGCCGAGGACGGTGAGATCGAGGCTCGCGGGCCGGGCATAATGCTTGGCTACTACAATAAGGAAAAAGAGACGCGGGACGTTTTTACTGATGACGGGTGGTTTAGAACCGGCGATATTGGACGTCTGGACGCTGACGGATTCTTGGAGATCACGGACCGAAAAAAGGAACTATTTAAGACCTCGGGTGGTAAGTATATTGCCCCGACCCACATCGAACAGATGATCAAACATTCGCGCTTTGTAAATCAAGTCGTACTTGTCGGCAATGAGCGGCGTTTTCCTGCGGCACTGATCGTACCCAATTTTGAAATGCTCGAGTCGTATGCTCACCTCAAGGAACTCGATCTTAAGACTCCCGCAGATTTCTGCCAAAACGCCCGCATCCGTAATCTCTTCGAACGCCAAATCGCAACGGTAACTGAGGGATTGGCTCAGTTCGAAAAGGTTAAGAAATTTATCTTGTTGGAAAATGAATTAACGGTCGACGGAGGCGAATTGACGCCAACGATGAAGTTAAAGCGTCGCGTCGTCGATGAAAAATATCGTGAGCTGATCGACGAAATGTACGCCGACCAGTCATAACTCTAATAGAGTATGCTTGACCCTAGCCCGCCCGTCATACTGCTCAGGCCTGTTCGGGCGGCACCGGTCACGACCTCGAGGATAGTTTGGCCAATACTCTTTTTGGCCTTATCAACCTCAATGATGTCGTAGGGCTCGAGCATAATGTCCTTTTGCTGGCCTTTCTTTATCTGATCGTAGTTTGCGGCGATCACCTCTCGCTCTTTCGAGTTCGGTTTTAGCCTGTAGATCTTGATATCCTTGGTCTTGGCCTCGCGTCGTACACCGCCGATCTTGGCAATAGCCTCGGTCAACGTCATTCCGCCCTCTTTTAGATAAACACCCTGCGGGGCAACGACCTCGCCGGTAACATAAACCGGTGATGCCTTTTGCACGACGATGACATCGCCGGGATAGATTATCGGATTTGCCTCTTCTTTACCTAGTTTAACGCTGCTTAGGCTAAACATTCGCGACGGCACGTCAGTCGCATCACCGCCGGTCATTTTCCAGTCGCTATCATCGTTTCCGTCTGAGCACAGCGGAGCCCGTGTGCGAAAGACCTGTATCATTCCGCCCGCTTCATCCTTAACACCGCCTGAGACAGCGAGTATCTCCACAAGAGTGGCCTTTCTCATCAAGGTGATCTCCTGCGGTTTATTTACCTCGCCGTAGATTGTAGCCGGCGGACGACTCTTGCGCTCGGTTACGCGGACGCTGATCTGGGGATTTCTGAGGTACTTAGCCAACAATGCGCTAATGTCGGTGCGCAACTCGCGTTCGGAGCGACATTTGGCAACAACCGGTTTGTCGAAGAAAGGGACTTCGATCTTGCCGTCCTCGTCGACGGTAGCAACAAAGTCGAACTGCGGCTCGCCGAGAACTTTACCGGTGATCTCATCGCCGGGGCCGACCATATATCCTTTCGGTATGGCGGTATCGGTCGGCGTTGCCTGAGCAAACGCTATCTGCGACAAACCCAAGATCATTACCGAGACAAATAAAAACGCACCTTTCATTAAAAATCCTCACAAAACGACTGCCGCTAAAGAATAACCTACAAAATTGCGCTATTCAACCGTTTTTCGGCGTAGCCACTGAGATATTGGATGAGTATTTTGCATTGACAGTTGCGCTGTCGTCAAAGTAATTTCAGAATAAAATAACCGGTTAGCGATTTTGGTAAGGTAAATGAATCAAGACGATCAGATAAGTGAGAATTTTTGGTTCCTGCGGCGTCCGCTTCAGTTTTTGGCGGACGTGGTGGTTTTATGCGTGGCGTTCTTTATCGCCTATCTTCCGGCCGTCAACATTCAGCTCGGCGAGTATTATGTCGAGACCGCTCTTCACCAGTTACCATTTGTTGTCCTTGTACAGCTTTCGACATTGTTTCTGGTCGGGGCTTACTCCATCATATGGCGGTACGTCAGTATCGAAGACATTAAAGTATTTTTGAAAGCAGCGGCGATCTCGGGTGCCGTTCTGATCATTTTCCGGTTCGTCTTGATGTTCACCAATTTTAACTGGTGGCAGGTGCCGATCTCGGTGATCCTGATCGATACGATGATGGCGTTTGGCGGTTTGCTCGCTCTGCGTATCACGCGCCGTTTCGTGTACGAACTCGACGAAAAGAATCGGACATATTCGGGACGGAAACGCGGTAAGCAAAAGCCGACACTGCTCGTCGGCGCCGGGCGAATGGGGGCGACGCTTGCAAAGGAAATGCTGGGCCGTGCGGACGCTGAGCTTGAAATACGCGGTTTTGTCGACGACGATCCGCGTAAGCGAGGCGGAAGCGTTAGCGGCGTCAAAGTGCTGGGGACAACGCGCGACCTGCCGCGGCTTGTAGATGAGTTAAATATCAAACAGGTTGTGCTCGCGATCGATCAGGCACAGGGCAAAGAGATCCGCCGGATAATGGATGTCTGCAGTGCGATACCGGTCAAGGCACAAATTGTTCCGAGCCTCAACGAGATAGCCCACGGCCGAGTCTCGGTCAGCCGCATTCGCGACGTACAGATCGAGGATCTGCTCGGCCGCGATCCGATCGAACTCGACGATCAAAATCTTCACGAATTTTTATCCGGCAAGACCGTAATGGTGACCGGCGCGGGCGGCTCCATCGGGTCCGAGCTGGTCAGACAGATAACGAATTACGCTCCAAAGCAGATCTTACTGGTCGAACGGGCCGAGTTTTTCCTCTTTCAGATCGGCCGCGAACTTACCAACACATACTCTGACGCTAACTTTGTACCGCTCATCGCTGATATCGGTGATGAACCGCGAATGAGAGACATCTTCGCCAAATACCGCCCGGAGGTCATTTTTCACGCCGCAGCCCATAAGCACGTGCCTTTGATGGAAGTGAACTCTTCTGAGGCGATCAAGAACAATGTCTTTGCGACCAGAAAACTGGGCGAGCTGGCGGGCGAATTCGGCGCGGCTGATTTCGTTATGATCTCGACCGACAAAGCGGTCAATCCGACCTCGGTGATGGGAGCGTCAAAGCGAATTGCCGAGATCGTGATCCAGGATTTGAAGCATTCATTTCCGACTCATTATATTGCCGTCAGGTTCGGTAACGTACTCGGATCGGCCGGATCGGTGGTGCCCATCTTTCGCGAACAGATCGAGAAGGGCGAATCGATCACCGTCACCGACAAGGAAATGACGCGGTACTTTATGACGATCCCCGAGGCATCGCAACTTGTTCTGCAGGCCGGTGCACTCGGTGAGGGCGGCGAAATATTCATACTCGATATGGGGCAACCGGTCAAGATACTTGACCTCGCCGAGGATATGATTCGCCTGTCCGGTTTGACGCCGTACGAGGACATCGACATTCAATTTACCGGTATCCGTAAAGGCGAAAAGCTGTTCGAGGAACTCGAGATAACAGGTGAAAACCTTTTGAAGACTCGGCATCCCAAGATCTTTATCGGCAAGATCGCTACATATTCGCGGCCTGAGGTCGAGAATATTCTCCGAGAGTTCAGAAACGCTGTCGAAGTACAAAGCGAATTTCGTATTCGAACCATCTTTAACGAGTTTTTGCCCGAGGCGACGATCACACAGATCGATCCGGGTGGCGGCGACAAGTTTTTTACGCAAGCTCAACTCGGTACGGCCGAGAAATAGAAATCAATGGCAATTTTGGTAACAGGCGGGGCAGGCTACATCGGCAGCATCGCGGTCGATGATCTGAAAGCTCGCGGCGAGGATGTCGTCGTTGTGGACAATCTGGTTTACGGCCATCGCGAGGCGGTCGATGCCGATGTTCCCTTTTATCACGGTAATATTGGCAACCGCGACCTTCTAAACCGCATTTTTGCGGAGAACGATATTGAGGCCTGTATGCACTTTTCGGCATACGCCTACGTCGGCGAATCAGTCGAAAAGCCGCAGAAGTACTTCGAGAACAACTATGTTCAGACTCTGAGCCTGCTTGACGACCTGGTCGCCAAGGGTATTAAGAAATTCATTTTTTCGTCTACCTGTGCGACCTTTGGTGAGCCGCAGTATCTACCTATCGACGAAGCACATCCACAATCGCCGACAAATCCGTACGGCTGGACCAAATTTATGGTCGAGCGGACGCTGTCGGCGTACGAAAATGCATACGGCCTGAGCTTTGTCGCCCTTCGATACTTTAACGCCGCCGGTGCGACCGCGACTCGCGGAGAAGATCACTTTCCCGAAACCCATCTGATCCCACTTGCTCTTTACGCTGCCGGAGGCCGCATTCCGCACGTGTCGATCTTCGGCAACGATTACGATACGCCGGACGGGACCGCGATCCGTGATTACATACACGTTTCCGACCTCTCAAGCGCTCATATGTCAGCACTGGATCATTTGCGAGCCAATAATGAGTCCGAATTTATAAACCTTGGTAACGGAAATGGCTATTCGGTAAACGACGTGATCGAAACTGCCGGACGAGTTACGCAACGACCGATCAAGACGGTTATCGCTCCGCGGCGGGCGGGTGACCCTTCGAGATTGATCGCGAACGCCGCCAAGGCTCGTAGGGTCTTAGGTTGGGAACCGCGATTTCCAACGCTTGAAACAATTATCGAGAGTGCTTGGGCGTGGTACAGTGCAAATACAGCGGGTTACTCCGGCACGACCCGTTAACGATTGTAATAGATCAGAGGATGGTTTTATGTCAGACGCTAAAGTTTTGAAAAATCGCATCTCCCGAAAGGCAGCAAGCTTCACCGAATCGGTCATCCGCGAGATGACCCGCGAGGCGGTCAAATATGGTGCGGTCAATCTGGGACAAGGTTTCCCCGATTTTGCCGCCCCTGAGGACATCAAGCAAAAGGCTATGGAAGCGATCGCCGCGGACTATAACCAATACGCGATCACGTGGGGCGTTAAGAGCTTTCGCGACGCGATCGCCAAAAAAACAATGTGGTTTCTCGGGCTCGATCTCGACCCTGAGACTGAGATCACGGTCACTTGCGGATCGACCGAAGGGATGATCGCAGCGATGATGGCGACGGTAGATCCCGGCGAAGAGGTCGTGGTATTCGAACCGTTTTACGAAAACTACGCACCCGACGCTATTCTCTCGGGCGCAATACCACGCCACGTGTCGCTGTATCGAACTGATAACGGATTTATATTTGACCGCGAAGAGCTAAAGGCGGCCTTTAACCATAAAACAAAGGCGATCATCATCTGTAATCCGAATAATCCGACCGGAAAGGTCTTTACACACGACGAGTTGGTGTTCATCGCCGATCTCTGTAAAGAACACGACACGCTGTGCTTTACCGACGAGATCTACGAACACATTATCTACGGCATCGACGAGAATGACCCACAGTCTCACCACTGTATGGCCAATATCGACGGAATGCGTGAGCGAACAGTCGTCGTAAATTCACTCTCAAAGACCTACTCAGTCACGGGTTGGCGCGTCGGTTACTGTATCGCTCCGCCGGATATTACATCTGCGATCAGAAAAGTGCACGATTTTCTGACGGTCGGGGCGGCCAATCCACTGCAGCACGCTGGTGCGTATGCACTCGGGCTACCGCCAAGTTACTATCAAGGCCTGCAAACTGAGTATCTCCGCAAACGTGACTTTATCGTACCGGTGCTCAAGGATGTCGGATTTAAGTGTGATTTGCCGGATGGGGCGTATTACGTAATGGCCGATATTTCCAATTTCGGTTTTGCCAACGATATCGAATTTACCAAACACCTCATTCGCGAGATCGGCGTCGCGGTCGTTCCTGGATCGTCCTTCTATCACGAAGCCTCGATGGGAGCTCAAATGGTGAGATTTTGCTTCTGCAAAAAGGACGAGACGCTCGAGGCAGCGGCAGAGCGATTGATCAAATTGCGGAAGGGTTGATCAGTGCTCAAACCGCGACAATTGTCTTAATTATCCTGTTGCCGCCGAATCACGTCTTTGGCGAGTTCGTTGGCACGACTGCTGTAGTCGCGGGCATCTTCCATCAGCTTTCGATAATTTTCGCTTCGTGTTTTGAACTCTTCTTTTACCTTTTCGCGCATCTTCACGTCTTTCGGGTCATAACTGTCGCGGAGAAGGCGCGCAGCCTGCCGATAGTTTTCAAATGCCTCTAGTTGCCTCTTTAGAGCCTCTTCTTTTAATCGCAGATACTCACGGTAGTCGTCATTGATCTGCATTTCCTGTGCCTTTTGGATCTTTTCGACAGCAGCCTTGCCAAAGGCAGTGCCGTCATTGATCAGATACAGCACCTCGTCAGCTATCTTTTTTGCGGACTCAACATCGTTCTTTTCCATGGCGGCCTTGAGGTCTTCGCGTTTCCCTTCATTTTGCTGATAGAGAACCTTGATCTTTGTCAGATCCTTGTTAGCATCAACTACGATCAGAGCGGCATCAGCGGTCTCGTCCAACGGGCTTATGATGCTTATTCCGCCCGAACGCCGACAAGATGTCAGAGCAAACCCCAAGATTACCGCCACGGCCACGGTCAGGCACAATCTTAGGTTCGCTTTTGTTAGCTGTATGTACAATTATTTACGAGATAAATTTTATGCCCGGATTGCCGCTTTTCCGCCATATAAACCCGTCAAGGACATAATGCGTCAATTGCGGAAGAGCGAGCAACGGTACGAGCCACATCTTGAGGCCGCCCCAATTCCAGTCGCCACCGAAGAGCCATTGTTTTTCGTGCCAAACGCCGCGATGCCAGAATAGCTCCTCGATATACGCGAGAGCCCAAAGCGTGGCCAGAAACACTAGCCAATTTGACGATAAAGTGCGATAGACCGGCCCGGCAGTTTCGCGTTTCATACGGGCGTAAAGATATATGAGTGCGAAATATGGCACGCCGTGAATAAGAATATTGGTCACGGTGAACGCATAGTCCGAATTGAAATACACGATCCCGACGTACCAACAAATGGCAGTCGTTGCCACAACGATGTCTTTGCCTATATTCAGAAATCCGACTATGACGTATTGGTACACCGACTTGACGGCATAGACCGTCAACGCCGCCAGGTAGATCGGGAATAGTACTGTTTCGACTATCGTGGGCAAGCGAATGAAATCGTTTTGAACAAACCACTCAAAGTTTCGCGGCAGTTGCGTCATCCAGTACGCGAGCGGATAAACGCTTGCGAGATAGACTGCCGACGCATCGACCCACCAAGTCCAACGCTCGGTCTCGCCCAGCTTTCGCCGATAGAGATTGACCCAGCCGTACTGCTGCCGGACAAAATGAAACACCGCGATCGCCGCCAGCACTTTCCAAAATACAAGTTCGCCCTCGGAATACAGAGCGACGCCGAAGGCATAGCCAAATATCGGGACAAGTGTGTACAACCAGAACCGACGCTTAAATTCCCCTTTATCAAAATAGACACGAAAACTGGTCGACCAAACGTGTGCGACGTCAATCAGCAACACCGCCGAAACCCAAGTCCACTCAGGCGAATCACTATTAACGATCCCCATCTGCCAACCGATGGCCAAAAGTAAGAGCGACAAAACCGCGCTCCCCAAAAAGACCGCGAGATCAGTATTGCGTGAGAACAGCCAGCGATCCGAACCGTCCAAACCTTGGGTCACCGATGGCTGTCCGACGGGCTGATGCAAACTAATATCGATCTCTGAAACTTGTTGCATTTCTATGCGATTTTAAGTCGTGGTCGCCAAAACGGCCTTTGCTGCGCGCAATCCATGATAAAACGCTTCTTCAAAAAGTGCGACGCCGCTGAGGTCGGTATGGGCAAAATGGATGTTGCGGTACGGCTTCACAGCTTTTTCGCGGATGCCGCTCCAGATGAAGTTGGGACGTGGGCTGATCATCGCGTGCCCCCAACGCATAATGTCGATCCGGGTTGTGAGCTCGTAAATATCGCTGTGCGCTCGTGAAAGGTCGGTAAGGCAAACGTCGGCGAGCTGTTTCCAGTCGTAATCGAAAAGCTTGGTCCGACCGTCCTTTTCGTGACACATCGGATAATAGTAGGTCAGTACCGTCGGACCATAATCGATGCCTTTTTGGTGAGTTGCCGTCACGTACCCGAGCGATGGGCTCTCATACAATACATTGTCCCAAGAAAGCGGAAAATCCTTTGCAAATCGCGGCTTTGGCCGATCTTTTAAGAATAGATTGGCGACGAACCACGCATTGTGCTGAAACTCGCCGGCGGCAAACGGTGCGTCATCGCGAAAACCTCTAATTAGGTATGGAGCCGAAAACATCGGCGACGCATAGATCACCTTTTCGCAATGAATACCGCGAAGATCATTACCATCCAGGCAGATGACATCGACGCCTTTGTCGGTCGGGGTGATCGAAACTGCCATTTGGGAACGCCGGATGTGGTCCTTTGCACTTTCGGCAAAATGATGGACAAATTGGCCATTGCCCTCGGGAACTGTAATGAACGGCTGCGACTCGACCCCGCTCTTTCGAACTCGCGAACAAAAATAGAACAGACCGACCCACGCGGACGCCTGATCGGCCTTTAGACCATAGTCGTCGCGCGTTGCATAGTCGCAATACCAATAGAGCCGCTCTGAGGTAAATCCGTTTTGCCGTAGCCAATCGGCAAATGAGATCCTGTCGAGCGAGGTCACGCTCGGGTCATCTGAGCAACCCTCGAGCGGGACCACAAAAGCACGCCTTCCACCGGCATCGCGCCAACTGACCCATTCGTCGATTCGCCGTTGAAACTCGGCGAACTGACGTTTATCTTCCTCGTCGGCACCGACGGCCAGATAAAGGCCTTCGTACCAGCGGCCTTTGTAGTAAAGGCGTTCCTCCGGCTCACGACACAGAAACTGTTCCTTGACGACGACCTCGCCCTGAGCGTCACGGCCATCAGTTAGCAACATCTCATCCAGCAGCGAGATAAGTTCCGTATTTTCCTGAAACGGCACAGGCAGATAATGTGCGGCCCAAGGGTAACTGACCGGTTCGCCCTTGCCGCTTATAGATGTGCCGCCGACATCCTTTTCAAGTTCGAGGAGAACAAAATCGTTGAAGTGTTGCTTTTTAAGTTTCCAAGCGGCCGAGAGACCGGCAATGCCGCCGCCGATGATCGCTACCTTTTTTGTTTCCCAATTACCGGACGGCACATCAAAGGTTCGGTTTTCGCGCAAGATATGCCCTAGCGCAAAGGACTGGCCGACGATTCCCCCTTCAGGGAACACTCGCGGTTGATCTAACCGGCACGCCGCAAATGCGAACGGTGCACCCAGAAACATTGTCAGCAACTCACGGCGGTTAAGATTCATTGCTCAAAACGGCGCCACTCAGCCTCGTAGTAGCGGACCAGCGATTGGTTATCAAGGCGGTTGATCTCGAGCTCTTCGTTCGGCATTGAGGTGTCGGCTGGAAATTCAAAAAGTGACGCGAACGTGTCGCTGTTCAGGAAGCGTAACTCGATTCCGGGCCGGAGCGACTGGGGTTTTTCAAACGGTTGGAGTTTTACGAGAGCAAAGCCCCAGATGCCAAAGCTCGGGACAGTTGTCTGATAGGGTCTGACCGTATAGCCACTTGCCTCGAGCGTCTTGACCACACACCAAAATGACTTGCGTGCGATCAGTGGTGAGGTAGTCTGTATCACCACGGAGGAGTCAGGCCGAAGCTTCTGTTTGAGAAGATTGTAAAACCTCGTCGTATACAGTTTCCCGAGCGCAAAATTGTTAGGGTCGGGGAAATCGACGATCGCTATGTCGAACGGTTCGGCTTGCACACTGTCCAGCCAGACAAATGCGTCGGCATTCGTCACGTGGACGCGCGGATCATCCAGCGAGTGTTTGTTAAGTTCACCGAGTGCCGGGACTGCGGCCGAGACCTTAGTCATATCCGGGTCAAGATCGACTAGCTGAATAAATTCGACAGACGGATATTTTAATATTTCGCGGACGGCAAGTCCGTCGCCGCCGCCGAGAACCAAGACGCGGCGTGGATCACCCGTAAAGGATGCAAATGCCGGATGCACGAGAGCCTCGTGATAACGATATTCGTCAAACGAATTAAATTGCAGATTGCCGTTTAGAAACAGTGCGTAGCCCGTTTTCCCTTTTGTCACAACTATCCGTTGGTAGGTCGAGCTTTTTGCGTAAATGATGTTATCAACGAACAGTGCATCCTCGGCAAGTGTGGTCAGGCGGTCCGCTTTGATAAACGCAATGGCCAACAATGCGAGTATCACGAAGCCCTTGACCCGCATTATCGTGACGTTTCTCTTCAGCAAAGGCAGCAGAAGCCACGTCCCCCAAATGCCGACGGCCGCATTGAGCATTCCAAAGAGCAACGAGGTACGGGTAAGGCCCAATTTCGGCACAAAAAATATGGGGAAAAGCAGAGATGCGGCTAATGCACCGATGTAGTCAAACGCCAAGACTCGAGAGATCAGGTCCTTAAAATCCATTTCGTCCTGCAGGATCCGCATCAGTAGCGGAATCTCGAGGCCGACCAATGTGCCGATAATAAATACGACGGAGTAGAGAACTACGGAGAAATACGAGAGATTGGCAAACGTAAGGAACAACAGCGGTGCTGAAAATCCACCGATGACGGCCACCGCAAGTTCGATATCAATGAACTTCTCGGCAATGTGCTTATCAATAAATCGAGAAAGCCACGAGCCGACGCCCATCGCGAATAGATATATGCCGATAATCAGCGAAAACTGTGTGACCGAATCGCCCAGGACATAGCTTGAGAGCGTCCCGGCAAGCAGCTCATAGATGAGTCCGCAGGTGGCAATGACAAAGACATTTAGAAAAAGCAGCGGAGCACGTTTCATACAAACGGAAAATTAATAGCGGAAAACGGAAAACGAAATAAACCTCGGTCATTTTCCATCTTCCACTTTCCGCTGTGTGTAGATCAGTTGCCCTGAATTGCGGCCGAGATGATCATTGCTACGCCGATGATAATTGCTCCGATGATGATCGCGAGCGACGTATTCTGATCTTCTTCGATCTCCTTTTTGACCGAAAATGGCGAAACTACAACCACAATTATAAAAGCGATTGCAAACACGATCAATCCGATCGCGACAAAGATCACTGTAGTCGTAAGAACAGGCAAAAGTTCTTCAAGCTTGACGACCAAACCGAGAAACGGGGCGATCGATAAAAGACTCATCATCATTTTCCTCCACGAAATCCTGAATAAAAGAACGGCACTCCCAAGCGCGATTTGCTGCCTGAATTAGCCAACTCCCAGCCGAACCACGCCGCCGAGGAGTATGCCAGCAGTACACCGACACCAAAGACAATATAGAGCTTTTTCCACATATATTTTCCTTGCTATTAATCCGAATCGTCCGAATCATCTGAGCCGCTTGCGGCTGCCGTCCCGAACATACTGTCCTTCCAACGACTCGATTCAAAGCTAAACTTTCTGAACAACCCGAGCAACGGCATTATCGCCAAAACAAAAAGTGCGCAGCAGAAATTGACGCCACGGTTCACGCTTTGCTCGACCTTTACCGCGACCGGCATTTGAACCTGCCAGTTTTGCCAGGTCCCCTCGACACGGAGCGTATATTTGCCGGCGGGCAATGATGAAAGCGTGGCATCATTCGTCGTTCCGCCTTCGCTCCAAGGGCCGTCACTGTCGCTGCCGGTATAGTATTCGACCGGGACATTGACCGACTCGACTTCCTGACTCTGATCATTGATCAGGTCCACGTCGAGGTCGGCCCAAGAATTGCTTACATTGGCCCCGGCCGTGATCTTAACGTTTTGATTTCCCTTCAGGTCAAACGGTTGACTGAAGACCGCCTGTCCAGCGGTCGCGTTTGCCATCGGCGGCAGAACGAGTTCTTGATTAAGGACGGTTTTAGTTAATCCCGTCAGCGGTATCATAAATATCGCTACGACGAATAACGCTAAAAGCGGCAACGCACCCCAGGTGTAGTAAAATCGGCCGGTGAACGGCTGATTGGGGGCGACACCCCAGGGCTTTGGAAGGTCGGTGACACCAAATGCCTTTTCGACCTCTTGGTTCGTCATATACGTGCCGACGGACCAGTTGATCTCATTCTCGGATGCTTCACGAGATAGCATCATCGGTGCGGCGACAAAATCGGTCGCTTGAACCCTCTCGCCCTGCTCGACGCGCCAATAGAATTCACCTTTGACGTACTCAACTACGGCCGGTGCATCCTGAAATATCTTAAATGCCGAGCCGTTGTATTTAGCGACGCTGCCGGGGCCGATGTATGCCACATCGACGTCGGCCGCGTTGACGGACTCCACAAAGTTCCAGTGATTATCCGAATGTACAAGCCATCGGAATCCGATCATCGGATTGTAAAGCAGATACTCGTGCCAGTAATATGTCTCGCCCTCGATCGTAACGCTGCGAACCGTCGCTCCGATTATCTTGAATTTTACGTCTCCCGGAAAAGTGCCTTCTGCTCCGATGGGCGCGACAAAGACCGGTGCATTCGGCAAGGGCGTTAACGCTTTGAGATAGGACAACTTGCCCTGATTAACGTCGAGTAGCGAATCACAGTTTGGACAAGTAACGCGTTCGGTTATGTCCGGCGCTAATAATTCGAGCGGGCCGCCGCATTTAGGACATCCCATCGCGGCGGTCGAAATGCGCCGAGCTTCGCGTTCGACCGGTTTGGCGTCGCCAAGCCCGATCTCGGCAAGCGTGACCTGTGTTCCTAGAAAGACCCAGGGCGGATCCATACTATAGTCGATCGTTGCAAAAGCGTTGTTTTTGCCGGCCAGATCCGCGTATTCAAACTTTTCACCGGGTTCAAGCTTGTACGGTATCTCGCCTTCGGCGGCGGCGAACGTGCCGCGGCCCTTTTCCTGCACCATCAGCGGCGTCGGATTGGGGATCTCAGCCACATTCTGGCCAAGCTGCAGGCCATTGAACGACGGAAGCACAGATCCCTCCGGAAGCGGCTGATAGAACGTCAGATAAAACTTGCCCTGAGCCTCGGCCAGCCAACCGACCCAGCCATTTGAGAAGGTCGCGTACCACTCATCCCAAAATCCACCCAATTCGTGCCGAAGTTGTGCACGGCCGGTGAGTTCAAACTTGTTGCCGTTAAACGTTCCTTTCAGGCCGAGTTTCAGCGGGGACTGCGAGTCTGCGATCTCTGCCACCTTGCCGAGATCCTCAAGCGCGCGATCCGTACGGGAGATCGCAGAACGGCAAAACGGACAAACGACCACGATCGTCGAACCCGCCTTAAACTCGATCGGTCCTGCACAAGACGGGCAGTTTGCCTGGAGTGTGCTCACGCTTCACCTCCCGCGGTTACTTGTCTGATAGCTGTGTTTTGGACCGGCATTTCACCTCGGTCGATCTTTGTCACCGACACGTGTTCAGCTCCCAACATCGACTTGAGATTATCTTCCCAGTCCCATTCGGGGCGCGTTCGGCAGCAATAGAGATTGAATGTAGCGGTGCCGTATTCCGGGTAGGTGTGACACGCCAGATGTGACTCGGTCAATGCGATCATCCCCGTCACGCCGCCCTCGCCGGGAAACTTATGCCAGACCGAACCAACAGATCGTAACCCGAGATCAGACATCACCCGATCGAAAAGTGCGCGTATAACGACCTCGTCGCGAAGCGTATCTGCCTCGCAACCAAAAGCCTCGATCAACCATTCAGTTCCAACGATCATCGGTTCACACCAAAATGTACGTTATTGTTTACCCAATGTTCTGAACAATCAGCAATATCCCAGCGTAATAGTTCATCAAGTGAGAAGTGTATCGAAAAGAACTATAGCTAATTTTTTGCTTTTTGTCATTCCTTTTATGGCGATTGGTGTCGGACTATCGTCGTGTTCGTCGTCGGGAACAGCTCCGGCCAAACAGGTAACGGTAAGCTACACGTTGCCAAAAGTCGTAGGAAACATTCCCGGTGACGACATTAGCGAAAGCAGCGGACTTGCCGCCTCAAAATGCTCGCCGAATATATTTTGGACCCACAACGACTCCGGCAATGCCGCGATTCTTTATGCTCTTGATGAGACCGGCGCTCGGAGGGGAATATGGAAGGTGGCGGGCGCCGAAAACACAGACTGGGAAGACATAGCCGAGTTTAAGGATCGAAACGGCAAATGCTTTTTGTATATAGGCGATATTGGGGATAACGATTCAACGCGACGCGAACATTTCATCTATCGCGTTCGCGAACCGGACATCGGAGTTAGGCCCGGTTCGGCGTCCGGAACAGAGCCAAGCGCCACAGCAATAGCCGAACACCTGCGTTTCTCATACCCGGACGGACGGCACGATGGCGAATCGCTGCTCGTCCACCCATCGACCGGCGATATTTATGTAATAACTAAGCGCGTGGACGGACCCGCCGGAGTCTATCGCATAAGGCCCACATTCGATTCGGCGACGACCATCATCGCCGAGCGTTTGTCAGATATTAAGGTGCCGGCCATTCCCAACGGCCTGATCACCGGGGGCGACATATCGCCTGATGGAAAACGGGTGATCCTATGTGATTACGCTCGTGCTTATGAATATCGCCTGCCGGACGATTCCGCAAATTTTGATGATATTTGGAAGCAGAGTCCTGAGCCTGTCGACATCGGTGACCGATTAGCGGGTGAAGCTGTTTGTTACAGCGCGGATGGCAGATCGATATTTGCGACAAGCGAGCGAGCGGGATCGCCCTTTATTCGGGTCGATAGCGTCGCAAAATAGAAACGACGGAACTTTGCAGGTTCCGCCGTAATAGATGATCTAAGCCAATATTATTGTGTGATCGTGAACTTCTCTTCGTTCTTGATCAACTGACCGCCGACGCGATCCTTGATCTCGACCCGGATATTATAGTTGCCGGTCGGCATATTCATCGTCGGCAACAGACGGGCCAGCGTCAGACGCTGTCCAGAGTCACTCAGACCTGACCAGTCCTCATCCTGCCGCAACACCTCTTTGCCGTCCTTTGTAAGCACATATGTCACGTCAACTGCCGGCCGCAGCGTCGTCTGATCGATCTCGGCATTGTATACCTGAAGATAGATGCCGACCTCTTGTCCCTGCTTGTACATTCCGCCAAGATTAGGGATGACCTTAGAGTTTCCGATCACAAACATTTGACCGATGTCACGTTCGTTGGTCGAACGCAGTTTTGACGTAAGGACGAGCGACGAGGTCGACAATTTCTTTTCATCGTACCGCGGGACTGTAAAGCCCATATTCACGATACCCTTGTTGCCGGTACCAACGTCGCGGACGACGACATCGACCTTATATGTTCCGGGTGTAAGTGCGATCGCCTTTTGGTAAACAGACTTCCGATCCATCGCGTCCGCAAGTTCGATCGCGGTAGCGTTGGTGACGACCGAATCTTCGAAAATGCCCGACCGCTTTCCGGAGACGGCGGTGATACGGCCAAAGATATTCATTCGGGCCGTTTCGAGGCCGCCGATCTGCTCGAATTTAAGTTCGCGATTGCTGGTCTGCACGGTGAACGCCGTAATGATACGGTCATCCGACTGGCGGAAGAAGTCTACGCGCAGGTCGAACTGCAGCGGATTATTGTCGATCACAGGCGAATCGGTCAGCGAACTCTGGAGATCACTGAATTTGACTGCCGGCGGCCGCATCAATCCGGTCATTACCTCGAGACGGCGGAATGGAGAATCCTGTTCGCGATAAAAATTGTTTCCCGCGTTGCGGTCATTGCCCGAGATCCGGTCGCCCTTATCGGACATACCTAATTGCTCTGCCGTCGTCATACCCGCACCCGGCACCATAAGCAAAGCGTCCTTTTCGTTGGCATTACGCGCCATACGATATTCGCCGGTTCCCGTAGGATCGACAAACTCGATCTCGAGGCCGTCACCTACGCCGTCAAGATGGCGATAGAACCAGATCTCGAATGGATATGTGGTAGTCGAACCGCCACCCTCGTAGCTCGGGCGATCGTACGATCCGCCTGACGGGTGCGATTCGACCGAGTCGGGCTTGCCCCAGGCAATGTAAACGCGGCCTCGATCAGTTTTCCATCCCGGAATACCTGATGCGAACTTTTCATTGGAGTATGCGATCCGCTCATAATACTCTTCGCGGTATTCGTTTTCTTCGGTGTCCGGATTGGGGTCGCGGCGACGCCAAAACTGCTCGATAAAGTTCTCACGTTCTTCATCGGTCACAAGTGCGTTAAAGGCTTTCTTTTCCTCTTTGGTAATGATGTAGGCAACATCATTGTTGATCCATTTTTTATAAGCCTCTTTTAATTCGGGTTTGACGTTACGTGCCTTGTCCGTGACATCCTGACTTGGCTTATTTTTGTCGGGCGGTTGGGCGATAGCCACTATGGCCGCAAGCGACATTAACACGAATGTCAGCAAAAAACTCTGTGAAAACCTGACTCTTGTCATATAACGTAAAACTCCCAAAAAATGACCGGCCAACAGCCGGGAGGTCAACCAAAATTGTATCAATACAGATTCTAGACAGTAATCCTTATTTACACAAGATGAAAAATCTATGTGGCGGGTTGCTTAACTAGCCGTTTCATCGGATGTTTGGCGCTTTTTGCCGAAGAACCACGCGATAAATATCGATACGATGTACAGACCCATCATCGGCGTGGCAAACAGCATCATATTAGGAATGTCACCAGTTGGCGATACGACCGCCGCAACGATGAGTATTACGACGAGGGAGATCTTCCAACTGCGGATAAGCAATCCGGCAGAAATAATGCCGATCCGGGCGAGAACGTACGAGATGGCCGGCATCTGAAAGATCAGTCCCATCGCGAGCATTATGATCGTGATGAAGTCTAGATAATCACTGGCCTTAAGCAACAATTGGAAATCACCGCCGCCAAGCCCGAGCAAATAGCGGGCCGCCGGCGGGAATAGTATGTAATACGCAAATGCGGCCCCCAGCACAAATGAAATGGTAGATAGACCGATGAACGGCGTCACGTATGACCGCTCGTGCTTGTACAAAGCCGGCGAAATGAACATCCATACTTGCCATAGGAGCAGCGGCACCGAGAATGCGATCGCGGCATAGAGTGAAACTGTAACAAACAGTGTGAACTGCTCGGTTGCGGTCGTCACCGTCATGCGCTCATCGGCATTCGGCTTATCCTTGGCAAACTCGTCAAATTCGACCGGAAGTCGCACCCCCTTCGGGACCACGGCATTGTTTGTGATAAGCGGCTCGGTCGTAAAAAGCCCAAGCTTTCCCTCACTATCGCGCTCCACTTGTGACAGAACGGAAGCGCCCGGAGCGACAACCGTAGCACCTAACTTGGTCGAACGGTCAAAGATATAACGCCCACCGTCGCCCTCTTTGATTTCGCTAAGCGGCAACAGCTTTTCTTCGCCGGTCACACCTCTGATCGGCAATTCCCTGCGGGCCGCCTCGGAAAGTGCCTGTCGTATCGGCACGCTCAAAAAATCGTATATGCGGTCTGAAACAAACCAACATAGCGTAAACGCCACTACGATAATGATGACTGAACTTACAAGCCGTTTGCGCAGTTCGTCCAAATGCTCGAGAAAGGACATATTGGTCGCGCGCTCGTGTACTTGGTTTGATTCGATCTCGTCCATTTATTGATTACAGCCAGTTCTGCTTATCGTTCGGATCGTCCGACGACGACATTTCACCGGATGCCGTTTGTGATGGGATTTCGGAAACAAAAGAAGCGGGGTCAACCTCTTTTATCTCCGGAGGCTTGATCGGATCGGCGGCTGTCGAACTCGGATTCAGGATCGTATTCCCTCTCGCGACCGGCGACGGCTCGTCGTCGTCCAACCTGAAGGCCTTGGCTTCATCCTCAAAGTTGACCTCTCGCTCCCACGTTTGTTTGAATTCGTTCGTGGTATTCCGAAATTCGGATGTTATCTTGCCGATCTTACGGGCGATCTCGGGCAATCTTCGTGGCCCAAGAAAGATAAGGGCGATTACACCGATCAGCATCAGTTCGGACGTTCCGATCGATTCGAGAATGAACAAATACACTTAAGTTACCTCTAAATACATCCCACTGTACGCGCTGACCGAACCGATCACTCGTGAATCCGGCATCTGCCGCACAAAGTCAGACGCATTGGTGGATCCCATACTTATTAGCAATCCGCCCGCTGTCTGAGGATCAAATAACGCACTCTGCATCCCTGAGGATACCGAATCGTAGAATACAACAGTTTCGCCAACGTACACCCTATTGTTCGTGTCGCCGCGGGTGAGCATTCCCCGCGAGATCAGTTCGAGAACGTCCGGCAGAAGCGGAACACTCTCAGAATCAATATTTAGCGTCACTTCGCTACCCTTTGCCATCTCGTACGCGTGGCCCAAAAGCCCAAAGCCGGTCACATCCGTACAGGCGTTGGCTCCGACCTCCCGCATTAGCTTAGATGCCGCCGCCGCCGAGGTCGTCATCGCATTTATCGCGGCGGCGATCGTCGATTCGCTTGCTTCACCGCGTTTTACAGCCGTATTTATCGCCCCGGTGCCGATCGGTTTGGTGAGAATGAGTACATCGCCCGGGCGTGCTCCGGAATTAGTGAAAACACGGTCGGGATGTATCACTCCCGTTACGGCGTACCCGAACTTCATTTCCTGGTCATCGACGGAGTGGCCGCCTATTACCACGACGCCTTCGGCATTCATTGCCGCTTGGCCGCCCTTGAGTATCTCGGCAAGGATGTCCCAGTCGCCCTTTTGAGGAAAACAAACTATCGAAAGTGCGGATAAGGGCGTACCACCCATCGCGTAAACATCATTGAGGGCATTGACCGCCGCAACCCTGCCGTAGGTAAATGGGTCATCCGCCACCGGGGTAAAGAAATCGACCGTCTGCACGAGCGCCGTGTCGTCCGTAAGGCGAAAAACTCCCGCGTCGTCAGATTTATCAAATCCGACGATCACATTCTCGCTACTTTGTCGTGGTAACTTGCTCAAAACTTGGGCAAGGTCGCTAGGGGCGAGTTTGGCCACTCAACCCGCGCACGAAACCATTTCAGTAAGACGCTGACGCATCACGTTTCTCTAACCTCCTTTAGAATCAACACTTTACATCTACTTTATTGTTTTGACCCCATTATCGCCTGATAAATGCGATCGAGATCGTCGGTGCCGTAGTATTCGATCTGGATCTTGCCGCTGGTACCTTTCGCCGATGGCAGGATCTTGACGTTTGTACTTAACCTACGCATCAACTTTGTTTCGGCGGCCTTGGTATTCGGATCGACCACACGTGAAGTGGGTTTGTCCGCGGATCCGCCGCCAACCTTTCCCGCCCGCTTTACCGTGCGTTCAGTTTCACGAACCGAAAAACCACGCTCGACCGCGTCCTTTGCGACCATTCGCTGCACCTTCGGGTCATCGATCATTAGCAATGCCCGCCCGTGACTAAGAGAAAGTCGCCCCTCGATAATGTGATTCTGCACCTCGGACGGTAGTTTCAGAAGCCGCATAGTGGTGGCTACGAGGGTGCGTTCGCGACCGACTCGTTCGGCCACCTGCTCTTGTGTAAGTCCAATAAATTCAATGAGTTTGCGATATGCTTTGGCTTCTTCGATCGGGTTTAGTTCGTGCCTTTGTATATTCTCTATGAGTGCTATCTCAAGTAACTTATCATCCGGGATATCCCGTACGACCGCCGGCACTTTGCGCAGTTCGGCCCGCTGCGCCGCCCGCCAACGCCGTTCACCCGCCACGATCTGATACCGGGTGCCGATCGGGCGCAGAACGATCGGCTGCACAATACCGTTAGATCTGATCGATGCCGCAAGCTCGGCTAATTTTTCTTCGGCAAATCTGGTACGCGGCTGTTCCGGATTGGGGTCGATCAGATCGATATCGATCTCGCGAACTCCCTGCTCGACCGCCGGCACCTTTTCTTCACCCATCAAGGCGCTCAGGCCTCTCCCAAGGGTTTGTCTAGCCATGTCCAATGATCTCCTTTCCTAATTGCATATAGCTCACCGCCCCACGCGAACGCGGATCGTAAAGCATTATCGGCTTTCCAAAGCTCGGGGCCTCAGCCAATCTTACGTTTCGCGGAATAACCGTCTCAAGGACCTGTGAGCCGTAAAAATCTCGAAGATCTTTGGCCACGGCGGCCGAGAGATTGGTACGCTCATCGAACATCGTTAACAAAAGGCCCTCAATGGCCAAAGTCGGGTTTAGTTCCCTGCGGAGTCGTGCAAGCGTATCGAAAAGTTCTGTAACGCCCTCAAGAGCATAATATTCGCATTGGATCGGCACCAGTAGTGAGTCTGCGGCCGTAAGTCCGTTAAGTGTCAGAATGCCAAGCGATGGCGGACAATCGATTATTATGTAGTGAAAATACTCCTTGATCCCGGCAAGTAGCTTTTTGAGGGCGTAGTTTCGGTCGTCTGCGTCGACCAGTTCGATCTCTGCGCCCGCAAGATTCTTATCGGACGGCAACACCCATAAAAACGGTATCTCGGTCGGCAGAACCATCTCACGAACCGGATCGCCTGACGTGAGGGCGTTATAGAGCGTCTTTCGTGAATTACTTCGTGGAATGCCTGCACCGGAGGTGGCATTTGCCTGCGGATCGGCATCGACAAGCAATACCTTCTTGTCCTCGGCAGCAAGTGCCGCCGCGAGATTTACAGCCGTCGTTGTCTTTCCGACGCCGCCTTTTTGATTGGCTACAGCAATGATCTTACCCATATTTCAGAAACTAAAACAGGACTCTAAGTTAGCATATACCTGCCCTGGTCGAACAATCAGACTGTGGTACGTACCACACACGTTGGCATCAATTGAATTGTGGTACGTACCACAATTCAGGAATGTTACTCAAACCGATGCGGTATTTTGGGCTTTTTGTGCGGTCAAATGAACCAAAATGGTAGAAATCGCCGTCGGCGTCAAGCCCGCGATCTTACGAACCTGGCCAAAATTCTGCGGACGAGCCCGCTCGACGCGTTCGATCATTTCGTGTGACAGCCCGCTGATCAGATCAAAGCGGAAACTCTCCGGAACTTTCAATGCATCGTGATGGTTAACTCGCTCAGTGGCCACATTCTGCTTTTGTATGTATCCGCTATATAGCGAATCCGCGAGCGCGGTCGAAAGTTCGGAATCTCTGACCTCGCCTTCTATCCCGCCCGGTAACAGGCGGAGAATGATCGACGGGTCCACGCCTTGGCGCATTGCCAAATGTGACAAAGTAAACGAATCCCCAAGATCGGCGCCAAGCAATTGCGATATACCGGCATATTCAACCGACGATCTCTTAAATCGTGTACTGTCGAGCAAATTGCGAAGCGCAGCTATACGGTCGCGCTTTGCGTTAAAACGATCCCAGTCGTCATCGGCGACCAGACCCACGTCGCGGCCTTTGGGGGAAAGCCGTTGATCGGCGTTGTCGTGACGAAGTGTCAGCCTCGCTTCGGCTCTAGATGTAAATAGACGATATGGTTCATCGACACCGTGCCTGATCAGATCATCCGCCAAAACACCGATATACGCCTCATCTCGCTGTAAGATAAATGGCTTACGAGCCTGAGTGGCAAATGCAGCGTTTATTCCCGCCAATAGGCCTTGACACGCCGCTTCCTCATATCCGGTCGTTCCATTGATCTGCCCCGCGAGAAAAAGCCCGTCCATTCGCGTCGATTCCATTGTCGGCCGCAATTCCCTCGGATCGACAAAGTCATATTCGATCGCATACCCCGGACGGATGATGTCAACATTTTGAAACCCCTCGATCATTCTCAGTAACTCTAGTTGGAGTTCTGAGGGCAATGATGTCGAAAATCCGTTGAGATAGACCTCGTTCGTATTGTAGCCTTCGGGTTCCAGAAAAAGTTGGTGGCGATCCTTTTCACCAAATTTTACAACCTTATCCTCGATCGATGGACAGTATCTAGGTCCGATTCCCTGTATTTGTCCTGAATATAGCGGCGATCGATGAAGATTACCCCTAATAGCATCGTGAACCGACTTGGTCGTGTAGCCGATATGGCACTGGATCTGAGGTTGATCGATCCGTTCCGTCGCGAACGAAAAGGCAACCGGAGATTCGTCCGGCGATTGCGGTTCGAATGCGTCCCAGTCGATGGTGCGCCCGTCGAGGCGTGGCGGCGTGCCGGTCTTGAGTCGTCCGACGGGAAAACCAAGCCGTTTCAGACATTCGGCAAGTTCGATCGATGCTGGCTCACCGGCACGCCCCGCAGCATACGTCCGGTTGCCGGTGTGTATCATCCCATTTAGAAATGTACCGGTGGCGACCACCACAGACTGTGCCCCGAATCGCCTTGTGTCTTGCAGCTCAACACCTGTAACTTGTTTATCCTCAATAGTTAGACCGACCACAACACCCTGACGCAAATACAATCCCGGCGTTGCTTCGAGGACGCGGCGCATCTCTGTGCGATAGAGGCCTCGGTCGGCTTGTGCTCTGGGCGATTGCACTGCGGGGCCGCGTGAGCGGTTAAGGAGGCGAAATTGAATACCGGTCCGATCGATCACACGCCCCATTATGCCGCCGAGGGCATCTATCTCACGGACGACGTGCCCTTTCGCTATCCCGCCGATCGCCGGATTACAGGACATTTGCCCGATCAGGTCAAGGTTGAGGGTCACAAGCGCCGTTTTGGCCCCCAGACGAGCCGAGGCCGAGGCCGCCTCACATCCGGCGTGCCCCGCACCGATCACTATCACATCAAAACTCTCGTCAAACATAAGAGACCATATCTTTGCACTTCGGCGAAAACTACTATTCTAGAGCAACGAACGTGATTTGCAACAAAAATCGCTAGTTGTTCGATCCGAGAGCCCATTGGTGGACGTCGAATACGGGCATTTACTGTGTCATTTTTCGCGGATGGCCGTGAATTCTTGCGCTCATACGCGGCAAAAACGCGCGGGGCGACGACGGGCGGACGGATGAATCCTTTGTATTTTCGTGATATTTAGCTAATATCTCCGTATCGTTGGTCATTTTTGTTGTATCAGTCCGGCAAACGCTAGTAAAGGTGGGCCACGGCACGTCTCGTGGCATCATTTTTGCAGTTTCAGTTTAACGCTATATGAAACCGGCACTTAAAATACCTCGGGCCCTCGAGCTAGTTGAAGGCCAGCATCTAATTGGATCTTTCATCGGCGACCCTGCTGGGCCGACGCTGATAGTCGTCGGCAGCATTCACGGTAATGAACCGGGTGGAGCCATAGCGCTTTTTAGCATCGCCGAAGACCTCTCGACACTCACCGGCAAGATGCTCGGCCGTGTGTATTTCCTCGCCGGTAACACCAGGGCCTTCAATAGTCGTCAACGATTCATCGATCACGACCTAAATCGTGCCTGGACGAGGCGAAATCTCTCTTCGAGGGGAGCGGAACACGTCGAATCAACATCCGAAGGACAAGAACTTCGTGAACTCGATAGTCTGATCGACAGCATATTGATAACCGCCAAGGATGAGGTCTTTGTTATGGACCTGCATTCGACCTCGGCCACCGGCATTCCCTTCGCTACAGTTGGTGATACTCTACGCAATCGCAAATTTGCACAGCGATTTGGCGTAACCATTCTCTTAGGAATCGAGGAGCAACTCGAAGGCACTATGCTGGAGCATTTTAACAATCTTGGTGCGATCACGATCGGGTTCGAGGGTGGCTCGCACGATTCAGCCGAAACAGTCGAAAACCATCGGGCTCTGGTGTGGCTAGGTTTGGTCAATTCAGGGGTCTTAGACTTGTCTGAGGTTCCGGAGTTTCGCAGGATGGCAAATCGTCTTGCCGCGACCAATAATGGCACCCGCTTCGTCGAGGTGCGTCACCGCGAAGCTATCCGGCCCGAGGACGAATTTGAGATGAATCCGGGATTCAACAATTTCGACATAATTACCAAAGGTATGGTCCTCGCAAAGAATAGATTCGGCGAGATTCGTGCCGTTGAATCCGGAATGATACTGATGCCGCTGTACCAAAAGCTTGGCGAAGACGGCTTTTTTATTGGTCGTACGGTCGCTCCTTTCTGGCTCTGGCTCTCAGCGGTTTTGCGCAAGACGCGGGTCCAGAATATTCTCCGCCACCTGCCGGGTGTAAAGGTGGACCCGGACGACAGCGAAACTTTGCATCTGAATACCGCATTAGCCAGATTTTTTCCGTTGCAGGTTAGCCATCTTCTTGGCTTTCGAAAACGTCGGTTGGAGGATCACCAACTTGTTGTTAGTCGGCGACGGTTCGATCTGCACGGCCCCTTCACAAATAGGAGTTGAATCCGATGGGTGAGCACGACATCAAAACCGGTCACAATGAGGAACAAATGCGGGCATTTACACTGTCCGTTCTCAGCGATCTGCAGGCGTTTGAGTATATGTTCGACAATGGGCATTTCTCGGACGAAGTTTGCCGTATCGGTGCCGAGCAGGAGATGTTTCTCGTCGATTCAGCTATGCGGCCGACCCCTCGGTCGCTCGATGTCATTGCGGATGCCGGCGATCCTCGCCTCACGACAGAGATCGGACTATTTAATCTAGAGGCCAATCTTTCCCCGCGTGAGTTTAAGGGCGACTGCCTGTCCTTGATGGAAAATGAACTGAAAGAACTACTGGGCATAGTTCGCAATGTGATGACCAAGTTTGGCGGAGGCGTGGTAATGGCCGGAATATTGCCCACGATCCAAAAGTCAGATCTGACGGTCAATAATCTGACTCCTCATCCGCGATATCACGAGATCGATCGAATAGTAACCGAACTGCACGGTGAAAATCGGATGATCCACATCAAAGGACTCGATGAACTGCAGTTAACACTCCAGAACACATACATCGAGTTTTGCAATACCAGTTTTCAGATCCATCTCCAGATCGCTCCGGGCGATTTCGTCCGGTACTACAACTGGGCTCAGGCACTATCGGCGCCCGTGCTTGCCGCGGCGGTCAATTCGCCATTGCTGCTAAATCACCGATTGTGGCACGAAACGAGGATTGCGGTTTTCAAGCAATCGACCGATACGCGTTCGCTGACCCATAGACAGCGAAATCAAAAACCTAGAGTAAATTTCGGTGATGACTGGGTCAATAATTCCATTCTCGAAGTGCTGCGTGAAGACGTAGTGCGATACCGCATATTGCTGACCCAGGCCGTCGAAGAAAATTCGCTTGAAGTGCTCGCCGCCGGTGGCGTGCCGGAACTAAAGTCTTGGCGATTGCACAACGGTACGATCTGGCGTTGGAATAGACCCTGCTATGGCATCCTGGACGGCAAGCCCGGACTTCGGATCGAAGCACGTTATCTGCCTGCCGGGCCGACGGTCATCGATCAAATGGCAAACGCAGCATTCTTCCTCGGACTTTTGACGGAAATGCCGGAGGAGTTTGGCGACATTCGTGACTTTATGTCATTTGACGACGCCCGGACCAATTTTTACAACGCTGCGCGTTATGGATTGAAGGGCCAGATCCGCGGCCTCGACGGGCAAAGCAGGCGGATCGGCAGGATCATTCTCGAAGAACTTTTGCCGAGGGCGAGAAAAGGCCTCGCGAGGGCCAATGTCGACGAGGCGGATATTGGCCGATTGCTTGACGTGATCGAGCAAAGGGTCATCACAGAGCGGACCGGAGCACAATGGATGCTGGACTCTTACGAGTCAATGGGCTCGAATTCAAAACCCACGGTAAAACTTAGAACAATAACCGCAACAATGAAATCACATCAGGACAATGACGATATTCCGGTCCATGAATGGGATCTCGCAGAAATCCCCGAGGGTTGCGAGTGGATCGACAGTTATCGAACTGTCGAACAATTTATGTCGGTCGATCTATACACCGTTCGCCCCGAGGATATCGTCGATCTCGCCGCCAGTCTGATGCATTGGCGCCACGTCAGACACGTTCCGGTAGAGGACGATTCCGGAAAGCTGATCGGCCTGGTGTCTCACCGTGATCTGCTCGAATTGATCGCCCAGGGTAAATGCTCGACCGGCCAAACACTGGTTATCTCGGACGTGATGAAAACGGATATTATTTCGGTCACACCCGGAACCTCCTCGATCGATGCCCTTCAGCTAATGCGGGAAAAAAATGTGGGTTGCTTGCCGGTACTTGATGAGGGCCGTTTGGTGGGGTTGATCACCACCTACGACTTTCTTACGGTTTCGGCAAAATTACTCGAAGAGAGACTGAATGATACTTGAAAGTCGAATTGAGGTGACCATGACCGGTGCAGGGAGTGCGAGTATAGTTCCCGGCGCACCCTTTCGAAATTATCCGAACGCGCGAGAATTTTCACATAAAGCGGCGAATTGTCACGTTTCAGATCATTATTTTTTGATAAAAGCCTATAAAATGGGCGTTATTTGTTGCAATCGGTCCGACACCTATATTGGAACGATAGTTGCAAAACAAATTGCCGAAGGTCGTTAACTATCCTTTATCATAAAAACGGCCTTAATTCAGCGGACTTAGCCTGACCTTGGGCTACGATGTAAATATATATGAAGGTCTTTCAAGACTTACGGATTCAACATAAGTGTAAAGATTGCGGTATTCGGGGAGATGGTTTCTTTTGTGACCTGCCCGAAACCGATCTCCGCTTATTTGAATCTATCAAGATAACCAAAGCTTGCCCAAAGGGGACAATGCTGTTTGTTGAGGGCCAACCATCGACCGGAGTTTTCCTTCTCTGTCAGGGTAAGGTCAAAATATCGACCTGCTCACCTGACGGAAAGGTAATAATACTAGGCATTGCCGAACCCGGACAAATGATCGGTTTGAGTTCCGTGATAAATGGCGTAGAGCACGAGACTTCGGCCGAAACACTTGAAATGTGTCAGGTCGATTACATCAAGACCGATGATCTGATGCACTTGATCCAAAACAATCCGCAAGCTTGCCTTAATGCTGCTAAACAACTCAGTCGCGATTACCATACGGCGTACGTACAGATCTGTGCCCTTGGGCTATCAGATTCGGTTACTGATAAATTGGCAAAGCTCTTCCTCAGTTGGAGCGGAAATGGGACAGGCGGTGATGGCCGTGTCCAGCTCAAAAATTTCTTTACGCATGAGGAGATCGCCGAGATGATTGGCGCCTCACGCGAAACCGTTACCAGAGCACTCAGATATTTCAGAGAACGTGAACTCGTGACTCTCAAGGGGTCAGATCTGGTCATCCACGACCGGAGGCGGCTTAAAGAAGTTATCGGCACTCGCGGCGGCTATCGAACTGATATGTGACGTGCGTCACAATCGGATGTGACAATTGTCCTATACCTCTAATACACCGGTGTGACATATTTGCTCTGGGCATCATCGCCAAGGAGCACTTATGTCATCCGACAAAAATTCGGGACATAGCTTTTTTGATTTTCCATTTTCCGGCTCAGAGTTTCTGGGCCGGTTATCACCCTCCGACCGTCAAGCATTTGACTCACTTAGGTGTCGTAAACACTTTTCCAAAGATGACGAGATATTCAGCATCGGACAGATGCCCGAATTCCTCTATGTACTCAACCGCGGACAGGTAGCATTAATGCACCATAGTTCCGTAATCGATGCGACGTTCACATCGCCAAACGGCGCGGAAAAGATATTTGGCGCCGTCGAGGCGTTTTCTGCATACCCCTTCGATTCGACGCTTAAGGCAATGGGTCCGTGTGAATTTGATGTGGTCGATAAGTCCCGCTTCTTCGATTTCCTTTTGCGCCAACCATCAGCGTGTCTGCAAATGACAATCATGATCAGCGAGCGGTATCAGCAATCAGTAGTAATACTTGACTCAAACTAAGCACACTGAACTTGCAGAAAAAAAGTAAAAAAAAAGACCGTATTGTGACCGCGCTCACATCACTGACGATCGTTATACATTAATCTAGTCCCACGATAAGGCGTGTCACGTCTTTTCCCCATATTTTCGGAGGCAACTTTTATGGCTTCAGCTAAAAAAATCAAGATCGGCCTACTTACAGGATTTGCATTACTTGCAATGGCGTGGGCGGTCTCAGGAACATATTCAACAATATCCACCGGCACGATGGCCGGTGAGCTCGATCAGGGCCCGCCACAGGCCGCTGCTTCAGCGGACGATTTCGTCGGTAGTGAGACTTGCAAGGCCTGTCACGAAGATCAATTCAAGAGCTTCGCGGGAACCAAGCACGCCAAACTTGCTGAAGTAAAAAGCTGGAAGGACAAAGCCCAAGGATGCGAATCCTGCCACGGTAGCGGAAAACTACACGTCGAGGGCGGCGGCGATAAGACAAAGATCATTACATTCAAGGGCAAGAATTCAAAACAAATATCGGAAACATGCCTGACTTGCCACTCAGGTGCCGAATCGCACAATAATTTTAGACGCGGCGAGCATTGGCGTAATGACGTTGGTTGCACCGACTGCCATTCGTCACACGGTACAGAATTTAAGAATGGCCACGCCGCTTCGGTCACGAACATCGGCGAAACCACATTGCAGAATCCCGGCATCGCCAATATCGCAATGTTAAAACGCAGTGAGCCCCAACTTTGTATGGGTTGCCACACTGAGACAAAATCACAGTTCTCCAAACCGTTTCATCATAAAGTTTTGGAAGGCATAATGAAGTGTACGGATTGCCACAATGCTCACGGCGGTTTCGAATCGAAACAGACCAAACTCTCCGTCGGAGCAGACTCAGCCTGCATCAAGTGCCACGGTGACAAGCAGGGCCCGTTCACCTTTGAACATGCCCCGCTCAAGACCGAAGGTTGTGCAGCCTGCCATACACCTCACGGCTCAAGCAATCCTAAGCTACTTACGCGAAATTCAGTTCGCCAGCTTTGCATTGAATGCCACAGTAGTATTTCGGACCAAGGAGCACCGGGTGTTCCGTCGTTCCACAATCAGTCGACCGTTCGGTATTTAAGCTGCACGGTTTGTCATACGACAATCCATGGATCAAATTCGAGCAACGTTTTCTTTAAGTAGTCGATGAATGAGAGGACACTTATATGTTTGACAGTACACAAATAAAAAAAGGTACCGGCGGATATGGCAGAATCTTATTCTTCGGTCTAATGGCTACGCTATGTTTAGCGTTTATTAATTCAACTGCGGCGGCCCAGACGGCCGCCACCACCCCCCCGGCTAACGAAGAAGTTATCTGGAAGGGTTACAAGCTTGTCTCGACCGTCGAGGCCGGATGGCGTTTTCGCAGAGTCAGCGGTAGCGAACTAAAATACCGCAGCGATCTCAACTACAAGCAGGGAATGCGGTCATTTGACACAAATATTGTTCTTGAAAGTGAAAGCGGAAAGGGCAAGTATTTTGACTCGTTGCTGATAAGTAACTCTGGTTGGGGAGCAGATCCGCAGGGCTTTACCCGCGTCAATCTCGACAAGATCGGAATCTACAAGTTCAACGCAAATGTTCGCCGGGTATCATATTTTAACAACTTGTCGAACCATGTATTGGGCCAACACACCTCGAATACCACGAATACATCCGGCGACTTTGATCTATCGGTGTTGCCGCAAAATGAAAAGATAAGATTTAATTTCGGAATGTCGTTTAACGACTATCGCGGCCCCGGCGTTTATACGATCAGAGCCTTCAGTGATGAGTTTCCGGTAGATAGCTTTACTAGAAATAAATCTACCGATTTTCGCGGTGGCATCGAGGGAAAACTTCTCGGTTTCGATCTGGGTTTGACCCAGGGCTTCCGTTTCTTTAAGGATCGATCTGACTACAGCATTACTAGCACCAACCTTGGTAATAACCCAACCAATAATGCTAGGTTGACGAGTTTTAGCCGTATCTTCCCGACGGATGGCAATTCATATTACACAGCTCTCAGTGCTCATCGAACCTTTGCTGAAAAGCTCGATTTCACTGGAAAGTTTATTTACACATCGACCGACAGCGATATGTCGATGACCGAAAAGATTATCGGGCGTGATAATTCGAACAACATTATCGACCTTGATAATTTCACGATCATGGCAAAGAACAGGCGTATTCAAAAACGCGCTGATTTTGGCTTGACGTATCGGGCAACTGACAATTTCCGCATCTCAAATACTTTTAGCTTTGATACCTTTACCATCAATGGTGGCAACGGGCTCGAAGAGGCGGTTACACGACGCACCAGTGCCGGTAACCCGCTCGCATCGACTTTTACAAAGTCGGCTGCGTATCGAGTAAATGACTTCACTAGGTATGTAAACACGATCGAGGGTGACTACCAATTTAGCAATATCGTCAGTCTGCATCTCGGTTATCGATATGCACACCGCAGTATCAACGTCACGGGCTTTGGAATTACTCTAACGTCGGCCCCATCGCCGACTAATCCAGCATTCATAGCCGAGACGGAAACTAATAGCACGAATGCATTTATTGCCGGAATGAAGATCAAACCGGTAAAAAACTGGGTCATCTTTTGGGATGTTGAAAAAGGCTCGGCAGACAACGTGTTCTCGAGACTCGAAAATTACAAATATACTAATTTCCGCGTCCGTACGCGTGCAACATTCAACAAGTTCGCACTCAATCTATCCGCGATCTCAAAGGACAATTCGAACCCGACCGAGACGGCAACAACACCGCCGCTTCCGTTTGGAACGAATATCAAGAACCGATTCTATACCGGCAGTGTCGATTGGAACCCGATCCGCGAATTGTCGATCAGCACCGGATATACGTATAACCATTTGACTGCGGTCACGCCGATACTTGTCCCGCTTACAGGCGGTCTATTTCTCCGTACCAGCGAGTATTATATGCGTGATCATTATGGCTTCTTTGATGTCTCGGCAAAACCGATGAAGAGGGTGTCGTTGTATGCCAGCTATCGCATAAGCCGCGACAAGGGTCAAGGAACTCGCGTCGCTCAGATCGCGCAGGACATCGTTACGTCATACCCGATGCAGATGCAATCACCCGAGTTCCGCGTCGCCTTTAAGATCACCCGTAATGTTGATTGGAACCTCGGATATCAATACTACAACTATAGGGACTCGCAGACCCCGACGCTCAATTATCGGGCTCATTTACCTTACACGTCTTTGCGAATCTATTTTGGAGGCGGAGCCGCTGACCGCTAAAAAGACATAAGATCCCCAAAGACTTGACGCCGGTGAGGTGCCCTCCCCTCGCCGGCATCATTTTTTTTCGCTAGAGCTCAAAATCCGAAACGACCGTGGGCAAATGTGATAATGGTCACGGTTAATGATTGACTAAAGACTAATAATAACTTGGGAGGTATCTGCAATATTTAATGTATTATTGTTCTGATATACATCCTTTCAGTCAAACTCACATTTGCGAGGTACCGGCGAGCGTGCCAGGGCTAATACTATGAAGACAGGCGTCAAAGTCGGAGTCATTTTCGCTTTTGTCCTATTTTGCGCATCAGCTTACCTGCTGACGAACCGTGGCATCACCGCCGAAGGGCAACCCGCACCCGCACCGGTCAATGTCCCGCCAGCAGTGACCGCCGCGGAACCTGCTGAGCCAAAGCTCGACTGCGCGGGTTGTCACGGGCCGGGCCGGAGCCTGCCGTATCTTGCCGGCGAAAAATTCCATAAAGAAGCTCACGTGGCGATGGACTCGAGCATCCACGCAAAGGTCGCTGCAAGAGGCAAATCAGCAGCTAACTGTATGGACTGTCACTCAGTCAACGGTGATATGGCCACCATACTTGCGGCCGATGATGCAAAATCAACGATCAATCGCGCAAATATCGCACAGACGTGTGGAAAGTGTCACAACGACCCCGCTCTGATGGCGCAGAAAGGGATCACCAACCGACCGTTTTTGGCATATCAGGAGAGTGTTCACGGAAAGGCACTCTCACACGGCAATATGAAGGCGGCGGTCTGCTCCGATTGTCATAACAGCCACGCCGTACTCCCCGCAACAGATCCCAATTCACCAGTCTCAAAATTTAATGTCGCGGCAACGTGCGGCAAGTGCCACGGCGAAATCGCGGGCCAGTTTGCCGAGAGCGTGCACGGAATGTCGCTCGCGAGAGGCAATTACCAATCGCCTAACTGCACGGATTGTCACGGGATACACGGCATCAAGGCCCAAAAGGAATCGCGTCAGGCACTTGGGTTGACGAGTTGCTCGCAGTGTCACGATGGCGTTCGGCTTTCACAGGACTTCGGAATTCCCTCGGAACGTGTCTCAAGCTTTCAGGACAGCTATCACGGTCGTGCTCTCAAACTCGGTTCGGACGTCGTCGCCGACTGTGCGAGTTGCCACGGTGTACACAACATTCTGCCTTCGAGCAACCCTAAATCACTGATAAATAAGGCAAATCTCGTAACTACCTGTGGACAATGTCATATCGGTGCCGGTGATAATTTTACGGTCGGCAAGGTCCATCTTGAAACCGGTGCATCGCAGGACATCGGAAGCCAGGGAAAGAGTTGGGTGCGAACCATTTACTTGCTACTGATATTTGGCGTGGTCGGCGGAATGTTGGCCCATAACGGGATCATCTGGTATCGAAAGGCCTCCGCGAAGCGTAAAAACGAAATTAGGCCGATCGTCAGAATGTCGTTAAACCAACGGATACAGCACTGGCTGTTACTGACCAGTTTTATGGTTTTAGTTGTGACCGGTTTCGCACTCGAGTACCCCGAAAACTGGATCACGTGGATCACCGGCAATAGTGAGTCAATACGCCGATTGATCCACCGCATCGCCGCCGTCGTGATGATGGTCACCGGTATTTACCACATCATTTATTTGTTCGCTCTCAAGGAGGGACGCCTGTGGGCTTTCGATATGCTGCCGCGTTGGAAAGACTTTCAGGATCTTTTCCAGAACTTCAAGCATTTTGTGTTGAACAAGGGAGATCGGCCTAAATTCGCTCGTTTCCGCTATGCCGACAAGGCAGAGTATTGGGCGGTAGTATGGGGCACGATCATTATGGGGCTGACCGGATTGATGATCTGGTTCAAGGTGGGTGTTTTCGGCTTCTTACCTCGCTGGGCTATAGACATCGCGATCGCCATCCACTTTTACGAAGCCATCCTCGCAACATTGGCTATTATCGTCTGGCACTTCTACCACGTTATTTTTGACCCGGACGTTTATCCGATCAACTGGACATTTTACGATGGACGAATGTCGGAGGAACTGTTTAAGGAGGAACACGAGCAAGCGTTTGAGGATATGAAGGCCGAGGAAGCCCGCATCGCCGAATTAGAGGCAGACGAGGACGGTGATACTGCCGTCGGTGGCGAAGAACAGAAGGATTGATCAGCCGCCGCGAACATTGGGAGATCTTCCGACCAAAAGAAAAGTACCGCCAAAGTGGTTCGGCGGTACTTTCTATTTTGCATTGATGATCAGCACAGCTCTCTACTTACGAGGATGACAGGCCGCGCATTGGAACTGCGAGATGTCACCTAGATTGATCGGATGCTTGAACTGCTTGTCCGGTTGATGACACGAGTCACATCTTCTGTCGGCGAGAGCCCCGAGGTCCACCGGATGTATAAACGGCCCAGTCTTCATATTGGCCGACGGCGATGCGTCAGAATCGAACAACGTCGTGTGACAGATATTGCAATCATTGGCGATCACCTTTCCGGCATTACTGAAATGCTGACCATCGTGACATCGGAAACAGCCCGGCGAATTGAGATGTCCGGCGTTGTTCGGATGTGTCTGCCAATTCGTCTTCATTTCCGGGAAGAAATAGTTCTGATAGATCCGCTGCAGTTCAATGACCGCGGCCGAGATCGAATCTTGCTTCTGTGCGGAGATATCCGGATAACTTACACGATAAAAATCCTTTAAGCCAGCGTCGATCGAGCCTAGAGCCTGGTCATTGGTCTCATATGCACCGCTCAGGAGTGCGACTGCCTGGCGTTTCAAGAACGGAAGTGCCTGATCCAATTTGCCGGCGGAGAAAGAGCGGTCGACCGCAACATCGGGCGGCAAATAGTTATGCGCCGGTCGGTTATGACAATCTACACAGTCCATCTTACGCCTTTTACCTTTTGCAAGTTGGTCGGCAGTTGCCGGTTTGCTCCGGTCAAAATATTCGGTGATCGTCCCGTCCTTGTCCTTCGCACTGACCCACGGTATTTCCTGCCGGCGTTCGTCGATCGAAACATAGTTGACTTCATTTTCAGGATTCACGTGCCAGTGGATACCGGTCACCTTGCCTGTCGCTGGACTACTGCCGCCCACATTCAACAACAAACGACGTTGGTGAAGCGTGTTCATCTCGTCGCTACCGTAGCGATCGAAGACCTTCAGCATTCCGCCGAAGAATTTTTCGGGCCAGTGACATTGTTCACACGTTTCCGGGGCCGGGCGGAGATTATGGACCGGCGTCCCGATCGGCCTTGAGTATTTGTTGAAAGACACTGAATAGAGCTGATATGCACCCGAAAGCTTCGATCGAACGTACCAATCGGCTCCGGATCCAACGTGACAATCGACACACCGCACGCGTGCGTGTGCTCCGGCCTTATATGCCAAGAATTCCGGCTTCATCACAGAGTGGCAAGTTTCGCCGCAGAATGTCACAGATTCGGAATATTCAAATGCCTTGTAACTACCAAAAGCGCTTGCGGAAGCAAATAACAGAGTTAGTACCAAAAAGACCATAAAAGATCGTCGGGTCTGCGGATTGTTGAGATCCAGCATCGGATAGGCCAAAACCTCATCCGGCGCTTTAGTTCGCCTTCGCCGACGTTCAAAAAACATCCCGACTGCTGCCACAAAAAGACCGAACATCATTACCGCCGGGATCAATATATAAGTCAGAATGCCGATATAGGCATTCTCGGTCGGTGAAGTGATCTCGATCAGAAACAGCAAAACGTCGCTAGTGACGGCCGCGGTCACAATAGCAACGCCTACAAAACTAACGTAATTTCGCAACAAACTCGGCGGACGCGTCTTGGTCACAACCTCGTTTGGCAATTCATCCTGATCTCTATCTTTCTCTTTCATATTGAGAACCTAGATACCGAAAGATGGTATCTGAAAAAATAGCTTGACCGCCCAATTTCGATCGAACGCCTTTCGGCATAAGTCGGGGCGGCCATCGCTAGGATCGATAAATGTTTCCCCTTCCATCAATTAGCAGCGGTCTTCAGGGACTTCATATAGGTAACGAGTGCCTGGGCATCTTCCGGGGTGATCTTGCCCTCGTATGCCGGCATATTCGGCGGTGTCGCGGGCTTAACACCCTTCATGATCGAGTCGACAAGCACCGCATCCTCCTTTGTGGCGTCAAATTTCTTTTCTGCCTTCGGTGAATGGCACATCGCACATTTTGCCTTGTAGGTAACGGCCGGGTCGTCCGGCATTAACAATGCCGCGTGTGTCGGAACCGCCTTGAAGGTCGACAACAGCATTAGCGGCAACACAAATAAAACAATTGCAACAAATTTGATTCGGTTCATTCCTATTCTTAACTCCTAAATACCAAATTCTAACTTCTGTCAGAAACACCGAAAAAATGCCTCTGGCTTTCATTGAAAGCAACGAGCGTGCCACGATTCAAAAATGCTATCTAATCCCAAATATCACACTCAATGCTCTAAAATAGGAACTTTCAATTCTCAAAACCACCGCCATTATTCACGTATGGTGTGAATATTTTCGCACCGCACGGCCCTAAAACTTAAAGGTTTTCCCTTCGTGACAGCGCTTACAATTGGTAAAATCGTTGGCACCGAATGCTCTTTTGCCGTTGTGGCAAGCCTGACAACTCTGCCGTCCCGCCGGCGCAAAGTGCATCGACGCCAGCGGAGCCGTGACCTGTCTGCCGCGTGCGGCACCTGCAAGCACGTTGTGGCAAGACGCACAATTCATATTTCCCTTTCGGATGTGCTCATTATGACTGAAGTTCACGGTGTATGCCTTGGTCCACTCGGACGTTCGCGGCGGTCGGCCGGCCGTGTGGCAGGTGCTGCAAGACCCGATCGGTTTATCTTGCGTATGACATTGAAAACACGAATTATGAGCGGCGGCCCCCTTGGGTATCGACAGAGCGACCCCGCGGTTGGTCGATCGGTGGCAAGTCGCACAATTCGCCTGACGGATGTGACGGCCGTGGTCGAATCTAGCGTTAAAACTCTTGAGCGACGGAAACCGCTTCATTGCACCGGTCTGCGGGTTAGTATGGCAAATCGTACAGATCGGGCTGGCGGGATCCTGAATTTGAGCGGTGTGACAGCCTGCACACGGAGCGTGTTCGATCTTGCCGGGAAAGCTGAGCCGGGTCGAGTTATCATCACGCCGATGGCACAGCAGACAAGGCAACCGGGTGTGTGACGGATTGGAATGACCAAATCGGGAAAAATCGATATCCTGTGGGTCGCCGGGAATGACATCGTTGCCCGTGGACGCGACTACCGGCTCTTCGGCCGACCAGCCTTTGGCCTGCGTCTCACCCGGAAGCACGAAGGTCAGGTAACCGAATATTATGCCGGCCAAAACAAGGACGACAACTTGCAACTGGGCCGCCATCGATCGCTTTGCTTTTAAGTTGTTTTCGTTGTTTTTCATTATTCACCACCCGCCTCAGTGATCGCTTTTGTATGTGACTCCGGTATAGGCAACTTCCCAAAGGCAATGTGGCATTTAATACACTGGAATTTCGCATCCTTTTGCCGGGCATCAACCTCAACATTTAGAGAACCGCCATCGCCGGCCGTTGCGGTCACGTGACACATCGCACACGACGCGATACCGACACGTTTTGTCAGCGGATCTGCCGTGTTCATTTTTACAACATTGTGACAAGTGGCACACTCCATATCGGAGTGAGCAGCATAAGCGTGCTGATACTTTCCTGATGAGTCCCGGAGTCGCCACGAGTCCAACATACGTTTGTCGTCGATCTTCATATCGGCGATCAATTTCTCATCAACATCCGCTTTGGGTTGGGCAGGTTTTAGCGAATGGCACGCCGCGCAATCACTCGGCACAGGCGTCATACCGCTATCAGCAGAGTGGCAGGTAAAGCAGGTCGTATGACCGATCGGGGCTGTCTTGAAGGTGCCCTTTTTAAGCCAAAATGCATCGCCGAGTTTTGGTGGCGGCGGTGTCACAAACTCGTCAGGAGAGTCGCCTTGCGGCTTATAGGTCTGATGGCAAACGGAGCAACTCTCTTCGCCCGCTAACCTTGCCTTGCCCGCGACGAACGACGCGTTGGCAAACGTGACCGGCCGCTCACCGCCCATCGAGACTATTTCTATGTGCTTTTCGTGCGGAAATCCGACGACAAAATCAGATTGGGCCTTTTTTCCCTTCGGCGAGAGATCAAATATCTCTCGAGGATTTGGAAATGGGTGCCTCGAACTGTCCCGCGGCGACGGATTAGTATGGCAGATCGAGCATATCGGCGGCTTTGCACCCTTAAAGAATTGCTGTTTGTGACAATTAAGGCAGGATTCATGCTTCGGGTATTCAGTTATATCAGCAAAAGCCGAATCACCGGTGCGGACCTTGTTCCAATTATCCGATGGAAACTTGTGGCACGCTGCACAATCTTTCTGATGTGCCTTAACGCTGTGCGGAAATTCAGAAAACTTTACTTTACGCGGTACGGTAGGCGTTGTCCTCTTGGGTTTCTTCGGCGTTGCTTCCGGTATCGGTTGTGTCGAAAGTGTATTTTCCGACGCGACGCCCGAAACCGGAACGTAAATAGTTGCGATCGCGGCAACCGTGATGGTTAGAATGATCGCCAATGCCTTTAATGAAGTGATCCGAATGGAATTAGTCATACCCAATCCTCTGTTCGGGTTATCATACATCAATTTCCATTGCTTGGTGTGTGATTCGTATCACAATTATCCGTCCAATTTTCGTTTCCGGTATTTTGCGTAATTATTCGCAGTCAACCCACAATAATTCGCACCAATCGCCGGGAGAATATGGCATAATCTACTTTGAAGTTTCCACGTAAACCAATATTTTATAAGGCGGTTAGGCGCAAATCGCTTCCCTCCGTGCCACACGGCACGCCGCTTGCACCTTCCGATTCGAGTTTTTCTAAATACTATGTCTACAGTTGAACAAGCGGTAAAACAAAGCGAAACCGGCGTAGCCGAAAATAAGGTCGTAGGGCAGTCCATCTTCACTCGATTTCTCAAGTTTATCTCGTCAGTTCGTTTCGGGGTAACGCTATTGGTGTTGCTGGGATTTGCCTGTCTGGTCGGTATGTTGGTAATGCAACAAAATGTCGCGGGATTTGATCGGTATTTTGCCGACCTGACGCCCGCACAGAGATTGCTCTACGGGCGTTTGGGATTTTTCAATATCTACCACGTCTGGTATTTCAACGTATTGCTTGCGATCTTGTCTCTAAACATCATTTTGGCGTCGATCGAGCGGTTTCCGAAGACGTGGCTTTTTGTATCAAAGCCGCATTACACAGTGCCGGTTCGTTGGCTCAAGGAACAACCACAAACAGCCGAACTAGAGCTATCTGGTACGTTTAACGAAGTAAAAGATCGTCTCACCGCCAATATGGCCAAAAGCGGTTGGAAGAAAGTCACTGCCACCGAGAAAAATGGCAAGACATTTCTTTTTGGCCAAAGTGGCGTTTGGAACCGATTAAGTGCCTATCCGGTTCACGTAGGCCTACTGACGATCTTTGTCGGTGGATTTATGACCGCCCAAATGGGTTCGACCGGCCAGATGCCTCTGTCACCCGGCACATCGACCGACCTGATGTTCGACACGGTCGTCGATCTAGATAAGACCAGCGAAGTAACACAGAAATTGCCGTTCACGGTCTTCTGTACCGACGTACAGCAAAAGTTGATCAAAAAAGATGAGTCGATCTCGGCGATGAACACCATCGACTGGATCACACGATATACGATCACCGACGAGACAGGGACTCACGAAGCGATGGTCCAGATGAACCGCCCGTTCGACTATCGCGGCTATAGATTCTTCCAGGCGAGTTTCACGCCGGTCGGCCGAGCCAGAAATATCACAGTGACGGCCAAGCCGGCTAGCGGCGGTCAACCGGTCGAAGTCACCATCCCGCGTGATGGTACGACCTCGCTGCCGGATGGTACGCAGATAAAATTTAAGGAATTTAGGGGTAATTTTAGCATCGGAACCGAGAATCCGAACGAGGATACATCCAACTATCCAAACCCCGGCGCCGTGCTGCAGGTTACGCAACCCGGCGGACAGACGCAGGTCGCCTACGCATTCGGTGCGCAGATGGCCAGTATGCCTGTAGCCGGTAAACCGGTTGCCGGTTACACATATCAATTGACCGATTTCGAAAAAGTCGCAGACCAGCATATTCTCTCGGTCCAACGTGATCCGGGAGCGACTGTGGTCTACGTCGGATTCATTATCTTGTGCCTTGCGCTAATAGCTGCTTTCTTCTTTTCGCATCAACGGGTGTGGGCGGTGATAGAAAGCATTGGCGAAAAGGATCACAAGATTGTCTTGGGGGGAAATACAAACCGTAGTCTTAATGCGTTTGACGAAAAATTCAAACGCTTTACAGGAGAATTGACTATCCGACAGTAGCAGTACTTTTTGGAGGATAAGCAAAATGACAATTAGTATTAAAAATGTGAAAGTGATGGCAATCGCATCATTTTCCGCAATGATGATCTTGGCTTTTTCGTTTGGAGATTCGGCGGTGACGGTAGGTCACGCTGAAATACCGGGAGCACCGTCAAGACGAACCGGGGCTCCGGGTGAGTCGACCTGCACTTCGTGCCACAACGCAAACACCCCGACGGGACAGGCAAATATCATTGCTCCGGCGACGTATGTACCGGGACAGACTTACACAATCCAGATTCAAAACACCACGACCGATCTTTCGAGGACGTCTTGGGGATTTGAGATGACCACACTGACGGCGTCAAACACCGCAGCCGGCACGTACACCCATACGACCGCATTCACGCAAACCAAGACCGGAACTGTATCCGGCGGTGTCCGAAATTACGCCACACATACAACTTCCGGTGTGTTTGCCGGACAGTCAGGTGGATCAACCTGGACATTTAACTGGACGGCGCCGGCAACCGATGTCGGACCCGTAACTCACTACGTTGCGATCCTGCACGGTGACAATGGACAAGATGACACTGGTGATCAAACATACATCAAAACGCAGGTCGTTACACCGGCAGTTGCGGTTGTGATCCATCACGGATTCACCGATTTTGATGCTGATGGAAAGGCCGATCCGAGCATATTCCGCGGATCAAACGGCTTTTGGTATATCAATCGAAGCACTGCTGGATTTACGGCGACCCAATGGGGTCTCGCAACCGACAAGCTGGCACCTGCCGATTATGACGGTGATGATAAGTCCGATGTGGCCATATGGCGCGAAGATGTGGCGAGCGTTGCCGGATTTTATATCCTTCAAAGTTCTAACAACACAATGCGGATCGAGCGGTTCGGACAAACGGGCGACGATCCGACAATAGTCGGTGACTGGGATGGTGACGGTAAGGCCGATCCGGCCGTGCACCGCGGTCCCGGCGGTGGCCCGCAAGCGTATATTTATTTCCGTGGTTCGCTCAATAACCCGAGCGGCAATGTCACCTTCGTTCCATGGGGAGCCAGCGGCGACAAAGCAATGCGGGGTGATTTTGACGGCGACGGCAAAATGGATCCAGCTGTATTCAGGCCGTCAAATGGCGTCTGGTATATTTCTCAAAGTTCGAACGGAGCGATCCGCTACGAAAACTGGGGCAACGTATCAGATAAATTCGTTCCGGCTGACTACGACGGCGATGCAAAGACCGATCTGGCAGTTTTCCGAAACGGTATCTGGTATATTAAGCAAAGCTCCAATTCGCAGGCTGTGTACATTAGCTTCGGACTCGGAACCGATGTACCTGTACCGGCCGATTACGATGGAGATGGTAAAACCGATGCTGCGATTTATCGAAACGGCATTTGGTATGAGCGTTTAAGCAGCTCAGGAAGTCTGAGCGTAGTAAACTTTGGCCTCAGCACAGATGTCGCTGTCGCCGGAGCATTCGTTAAATAGTTGATACAACCTTTACCCGGGCCGCAGACCCTCAAATCGGCGCAAGCGGCCCGGACTTTCAAAAGAGAGGGGATCATATGAATCAAGAAGTATTGAATAAACCGATAGTAATGCCCGCCGCTGACGATGACGGGTCAAACATAACCTCAACCTGGCAATCATACATTCCGGCGTTTTTAGCCATCTTTGGCTCACTCGCCCTGGTACTAATAAGGATCAACGTCGGTGGCGAACGGTTTATTTCTGACGGTGCGCTGATGATGCTGGCTCTGGCGTCCTACCTTATAGCGGCCGTCTTTCATTTGACCAATCTCTACGCACCGTTCAGGTTTGCGGAAAAGCTCGGCCTATTTGCCGCGACGCTCGGCGTCTTTTTCAACTTGTCGAGTTGGCTGGTCAGGTGGGTTGCGGCATACGATCGTGAGTTAGCTATCTTTAACACGCAGGGATCCAATCCGGCAGATATGCCTTGGGTCTTTCGCTATGTCCCGTTTGCTAACCTTTACGACCTTAGTCTGGCATTTGCCTTCGGTGCCGGAATTACGACGCTGATCGTGATGCGTCGTAAACAATTTCAGATCGTTGCCGCACTTTCGCTGCCGCTCGCAGCAATTATTCTGGTGCTTGCCCGATTTATCGGAAGCGAGATCATCGACCTGCCGCCCGTTCTGGATTCCTACTGGCGCCCGATCCACGTCGGAATCGCATCATTAAGCTATGGCATCGCCCTAGTGTGCTTTGCTGTTGCTGTACTCTATCTCTTAAAAGATGGTTTGAAGGTCGAGAAAATGGCGATCTGGACCAGCATCTTCGCTCTCGGAGTCTTTTTTACTATCAGTAAGTTCAGCGTATTTGCGCCGGCGACATTCGGCACATATACTGCATCGACCTTTGTCGGCACATCAAGGATGTCGCTTGGATTACGGGCTGATATACCGTATGTTGGCTGGCTGATCGTTGCTGCATCGGCACTGCTTGTGGCGGCGTCAATTGGGTACGCACTTTACACGTCCAAGAACGATCTGAACGCCAGATCGTGGGCCAACCGCTTTCTCTACGCCGCTCTTGCGGTGCAAGGGGCGGGCGTGGCAATGCTCGTCTATCAGTTAAAGAATCTGCAGAATGTCGTTGCTGCGATCAGTCCGAGTCAATACCCGAAGTTTGCGGTATGGATGCTGCAACAGCAAGATATGCCGCAGGCTCAGATAAATATGATGGGCCAGCAGCAGCTTTACGATATCTCCAACAAATGGGTCATCGAAAATGGTGCAAATCTGCACCTCAGCTTAAATGCCAATCCGGTGGAGTTAGCTGCATTGATCACAGCATTTACAGGAACATTCTTTATAGTAATGTTCGGCATCAATACCGAAAAGATCCGCTCATTGTTACCGGCAACCGAGAAACTCGACGGACTGATGTATAAGCTCGCTGGTGTGACCTTTGCCGGTCTGGCTCTTCTTTTGATCACCGGTGCCGTCTGGGCAAATGAGTCTTGGGGTAGATATTGGGGATGGGACGCCAAAGAGGTCGGTGCTCTGGTCGCTTGGCTCACATACGCAGGATTTTTGCACTCCAGGATCGCATACGGCTGGCGCGGGCGGCGTTCGGCGTACTTTGCCGTAGTCGCGTTTCTTTTTGTGATCTTTACATATTTGGGCGTCAGCTATTTGCTGCCGGGACTACATTCGTACGCGTAGGTTTTTATGAACAAGGAAAATATTTTATTTGGAGTGGTCGGCCTGTTGGCTGGTCTGATAATTGGCTTTATGTTTGCCAATTCTGTTAATCAAGGCGGAGTTGTGGGAACAGGCCAAACGGCCAAGCTCAATTCGAATATGCCGGCTGATCATCCCGCGGTCCCGCCGGGAACCACGATGCCGGGCGGAGCACCGGGGGCAATGGGTCCGGAGGTTCAGGCAGCGATCGAAAAAGCAAAGTCGGCACCTGAGGATTTTGATGCTCAGGTTAAGGCAGCTGAGGTCTATTACCAGATCGAACGATTCGACGATGCGATCACGTATCTAAAGGCCGCTAACAAGTTAAAGCCCGACGATCGAGAAGTCGTCGTCCACCTCGGCAATGCAAATTTTGACGGAGGGCATTACGAAGAAGCAGAAAAATGGTACACAGCTGCCTTGGCCAAAAAGGCAGATGACGTAAATGTCCGCACCGACATGGGGCTCACGTATGTCTTCCGCGACCCGCCCAATTATGATCGGGCGATCCAGGAATTCAACCAGTCGCTCCAACTCGATCCAAACCATATTCAGACACTTCAAAATCTGACCGTGGCATTTACGAAAAAGGGCGATGCGGCGAAGGCGGCGGCGACACTTGCAAAACTCGAGGGTGTAGATCCGAAGAATAGTGCCATCGCAAAACTTAAGGACGACATCTCAAAGATGGGCACAAAGTAACAACTGTCCGACCAGAAACCTGATAGAGGCTGTCTGAAAAGATGGCCTCTTTTTTTGCGCAACATCCTGTAACAATTAATGGGCCGGCAACGATTACGTTGCCGGCCGATTTTGCCAGGAGAAGTAAGTGACATTATCCCTTCGATTTTCTAACTACTTCAACGGAGCAAGTTGCCCTCGCTGCCACTGCGGCAGAGGTGCTTCCGAGCAGAAATCGCTCAATGCGACTGCCGTAAGCATTGGCGCCGACGAAGATACAGTCGGCGTGCCAATTCTCTGCCTCGTAGGCGAGAATTCTCTTTGGATCGCCTTCAACGATCCGGGTCGTGACCTTAAGGCCGGCCTTTGTAATTGCCCTTGCCGTCTTTTCAGCCATTGTAGCGACCCATTCATATTCACTTCGTAATTCATTTTCGGCCCAATCTGCAACCGGGGGAATAAATCTCCCGATAGCCGTCGGGACGATCGAATCGGTGGCGGCCACCAGATGAAGTTCCGTTCCCTCTGGCCAGTTGCGGTCGAGTACGGCCTTAACGGCGGCATTGGCACCGGCCGAACCGTCAAACCCGACAATGAGTCTCGCCGGTGCGGGATCGACCTCGATCCTGCCGCGGGCCACCCGAACCGAACAATTTGCCTCGGTCAAGATCTTCTGCGAAATGCTTCCGAGGACGATCCGGCCGATGGTCGATTGGCCTTGTGAGCCAACTACGATCAGATCAGGCTTAAATTCGTCCGCGATAGTGAGCATTTCCCACGCCGGCGAGCCGTAGGTCGCCTTGGCCGAGGTTTTCCATCCGGGCAAGAGCACCCGCAGGCGATCATCAGCGTGCTTCGCCATCATTTCTGCCGAGGTCAACCATCGTTCACCACGTTCGCGGTGTCTCTTGACTATCTCATTTATGAATTCGGCCGAAGTTCCGTTACCGTTTTCCACCTCAGGTGGTGGCAACCACACTTCCGCTACGGTGACGACCAAAGCCTCACCCGTCTCCGGTAGACCCGCGCGCTCGAGGTCATCAAGGGCGGCCTCAGAACTTCGCGAACCGTCGTATGCAATGAGTATTTTCATAGAATGCTCGTCACGCTGTGATCCAGACACTAAAATAAGAGCAACGCTCGTGCCAAGTCCAAAATCGACCGATTTCAGACCGAAATAGCGACGAACTTGAGAAATAATTCATTTTGGTGTGTATTTTTTCGCACTAAAGGGATTAAGATTTCTCACCCTATCGCCTATAATGAATCCTGGTTATCAATAAAATGTCAGACATTAACGGCAAAATACTAGTAGTCGATGACGATCGATTCATCCGGATGGCATTGGGTGAAGCACTTCGCTCGTGGAATTACGAGGTCATCGAGGCTGATACGGTGGAGTCCGCAAAGCGGATCTTTGCGGAATTGGAACCGCCCATAGCACTGCTGGATATTGATCTGCCGGACGGTTCGGGGATTGATATTCTTAACAGTATCAAGGAATCAAACCCTGAAACCATCGCTGTGATGATCACGGGCAATGTCGATGTCGGCAACTCGATCGCCGCACTTCGCGGCGGTGCTCACGATTTTATAGGAAAGCCGGTCAGGCTAGAGGAACTGCGGATCACACTTAGGAACGCGGTCGAGATCCGCGAACTCCGCCGCGAGGTAAAGCACGTCAGGCAGGAGCGCTCACGGAGCTTTAGTTTTAACGAGATAATCGGAGAGTCCGACGCGCTCCATCGTGCTCTTGAGCTCGCTAAACGCGTGGCGGTCTCAGACGTTTCTTCTATCTTGCTTAATGGCGAGACCGGGACAGGTAAGGATCTGTTTGCCAAAGCGATCCATTATGCGTCAGAACGGGCGGAGGCTCCATACCTCGCGATCAACTGCGCCGCACTGCCGGCGACTCTGATCGAGTCTGAGTTGTTCGGTTACGAAAAAGGTGCGTTCACCGACGCAAAACAGCGAAAGGAAGGCCTCTTTGAACAAGCCCACGGCGGCACGATCTTTCTAGATGAGATCGGTGAGATGGAATTGTCATTGCAGGCAAAATTATTGAGGGTACTGGAAGAGGGAACATTTCGCCGTGTGGGTGGGCTAAAGGACATTAGCCTGAACGCACGAATAGTTGCCGCCTCTAACCGTGATATCAAGAAAGAAAGCGAGGAGGGGAACTTCCGGCTCGATCTATATTTCCGGCTATCGGTCATCCAGGTCGACATCCCACCGCTGCGTGATCGTGGCGACGACGTTCTCTTATTGGCAAAGCACTACATTGATCGTGTCAATATTAAACGTCGCGGAAAACCTTTGACCGGACTTTCGCCGGAGGTTACCGCGATCTTTCGTAATTATCGCTGGAGCGGAAACGTAAGAGAATTGCGAAATGTGATAGAGCGATCGTCGATACTAGAGGACGGCGAGGTAGTCACTGTTACTCATCTTCCGGCTGATATGATCTCTAATTCGATCGAAGAAGCCCGCGGGTCTGCCGTTGTGATTCTGCCGGCTAATGGCATATCACTTGAAACTGTTGAGTTTGAACTCGCACGTCAGGCGATCGAGAGAACCGGCGGCAATCTGACCAGAGCGGCGAAGCTACTGGATATTTCCCGTGATCAACTCCGCTACAAACTACGTAAAGCCGGAATTGAAAATATTACCGAGGAATAATCGGGATCTAGCACTTGAGCGAACAAAGTAAAAATTCTGATCGTAATCCCAAGGCTCCGGCCGTCAAGGAATTGGCGGACCTCAAGTTTGCGCTTGACCAATCTGCGATCGTCGCAATTACCGATCAAAAGGGTATTCTCACGTACGTTAACGATAAATTTTGTGAGATATCAAAATTTAGCCGCGACGAACTGATCGGACAAGACCACCGAGTGATCAACTCAGGCCACCACTCAAAAGATTTCATTAGATCGATCTGGACGACCATTGCGACCGGAAATGTCTGGCGCGGAGAGATCAGAAATCGAGCTAAGGATGGAACCATATATTGGGTCGATACAACGATCGTACCTTTCCTTGACGACGGTGGAAAACCCTTTCAGTACATCGCCATCCGCTATGACGTCACAGAGCGAAAGCGCGGTGAAGAACGGATAAGCCAACAGGCCTCGCTCCTAGATAAGGCCCAGGACGCTATTTTGGTTTGTGATCTAAACTACCGGATCCTTTACTGGAATAAAGGTGCCGAGCGGATCTACGGATGGCCGTTGAACGAAGTTCTCGGCCGCAATCTATGCGAACTGGTATGCGGTGGTGATAAGTCAGTGATCGAAAATGCCAAGACCGCATTTCAGGTATCCGATGAGTGGAAGACGGAGGTCGGCAACATAACCCACGACCGAACTGCGATCGTTGTCGAAAGCCGTTGGAGCCTGATTCGCAATCGGCGCGGACAACCGGACTACATCCTTATTACCAATACCGACATTTCGGACAAAAAGCGAACCGAAGAACACCTGCTTCGTGCGCAGCGAATGGAATCGATAGGGACGTTGGCCGGCGGCATCGCTCACGACCTGAACAATATTCTTTCACCGATACTGATGGCCGTCGATATGCTCCAGCTTAACCGTCCGGATGTTGAAACTGCACGTTGGCTTTCAATGATACGCGAAAATACCGCCCGCGGAGCCGACCTGATCAAGCAAGTACTAACCTTTGCGCGCGGTATGTCCGGAGACCGAATTCCGGTACAGCTCAAGCACATTGTCAAGGAAATTGTCGGTGTTCTTCGAGAGACTCTTCCGCGTTCGATCGAGGTTAAGTTCGATATCGATCCTGAATTGTGGATCATCTCGGCAGACCCGACACAGATCCATCAGGTTTTGATGAATGTCTGCATCAATGCTCGTGACGCGATGCCGATGGGCGGTAATATTCTGATACGGGCAAGTAATATCATTGTCGACGAAAACTACGCCCGAATGAATATCGACGCCGAACCGGGCCGATATGTATTGTTGACCATCAGCGATACCGGAACCGGAATGACTCCGGAGGTCGTATCAAGGATCTTCGACCCTTTCTTTACCACAAAAGATATAGGGAAAGGCACAGGGCTGGGGCTATCGACCACATTGACGATCGTGAAGAGCCACGGTGGCTTTTTGAATGTTTACAGCGAGCTTAAGCGGGGTTCGCGGTTTTCGATCTACCTGCCGTCTAATGTCGACGCTAAATATAATGTCGAGAGCGAACCGGAAATACGATTGCCCATTGGCAAAGGTGAAATGATCCTGATCGTCGATGACGAGGAGAATATTCGTCTCGTTGCCGAAGCAACTTTGCAAAAATACGGCTATCGGACAATGCTGGCGATCGATGGTACCGACGCACTTGCCGCCTTCGCGAGGCACGGTGCTGATATCTCGGTCGTCCTGACCGACATCGCGATGCCCTATATGGACGGCACCGCGTTGATACGGGCCCTCAAGAAAATAGATCAGGATGTGCCGGTAATAGCTATGAGCGGCCTGGCGAGTATCAGTCAAACTGCCGAATTAAAGGAAATGAACGTCACCGACTTTCTGATCAAACCTTACACCGCCGAATCTCTGCTCAACACGGTCGCTGATATACTCGCACGCCAAAAATAGGAGCTTAAGAAAAGCCTATTTATGAGCCGTTCTTACGACCAGCACTGAACACGGTGCGTGATGGACGACGCCGTCGGAGACGGAGCCCAACATACGGCCCCAGAAACCACGGCCGTGAGATCCAACAACGATCAGGTCACACTTAAACTTTTTGGCGTATTCAACGATCTCGCGGTCCGGCGAGCCGCGGAGCACCTCAGTTGAAAGATCAAGAGCCTTTCCGGGAAACCTGGCTACGATCTCATCTGCTGCCTCTTGAATAAACCGCGTAGCCTGTTCTTTCACAGCTTCCTCGATCTTTTGATAATATTCAGCAGAAAGTGCAAATGGCTCTGCCGTGATCGGAAACGCGTCTTCGTATGCTGATACGACAATTATTTCCGTATTTTCAGGCTCCGCAATGAAATTGCAAGCCTCCGCAACAGCAACCTTGCTGTATTCCGAACCATCGGTTGCGATCAATATCTTCATATTTTTGGCCTCCTCAGAAAAGAATCCGGTCCATTATGGAATCGTGCAATTGGCGTTCCGTTCGGTCGCCAATTTCGCGATCATCGCCAAACGCAGGCAATAGATCAGGATCTAGGGCAATTCCTCTGCGAGATATTCATCCTGATCGTGAAATAACCCGCACCAAACTCGATATTTCCACATATTCAGGATAAATAGAAGTTCGAAATAACGGGCACGCACTTTGCTGTTATATTAGTTAGTTAAGGAGTATTGATCATATGTTGGAAGTCGAAGAACTATCGAGGCCGCAGATAGTTGAGTTGCTTGATCGAATCGATTACGGCCATTTGGCTTGTTCGCTAAACGATCTACCCTATGTGATTCCGGTACATTTCGTACACGACAACGGTGAAATTTTCGTATATACCACCGAAGGAAAAAAATCGCGTATCCTTAGCGTAAATCCTCGGGTATGCCTTCAATTCGAGGAAGTTATCGACAATCAAAATTGGGTAAGTGTAATCGTAGACGGTGAAGCAGCCCGAGTGACCGATCATGTAGAACGCGAACGGATACTCGCACTCATTGCCGAGATAAACCCTACGTTAACACCGGCAGTCAGCATTCACTGGATGGATAACTGGATCCGCGAAAATATCGAGGTGATCTATCGGATCGTTCCCCTAGAGATGAACGGCCGCCGGGCAGTCAGAACTGACGACAAAACAGAATACTTCGTTTCGAAACCGAAAAATACTATCCAATAGCAACTCGAGCCCGCAATATCTGCGGGCTCGTAAACTATTGGTCTTATTCGAGTTGCTAACCAAGTGTCAGCAACTCGCTTTTTACATATTCAACCAGAAACGGCATTGGATGTAGAAAATTAACAAGTGTCTTCGTTCCGGAGACATCTTCGATATCAAGTGTTCCGCCGGGGCCGTTGGCTTCAAACGCAACCGTCCTGGGACTGTAAATATTATGTGTCTGGTGACTCTTCCAACCAGCACCGACATTCAGTTCCATTACGTCGTGACCGTGTTTGTTATCGTAAGTTAGCCCGTTAAATGGTAGTCCCTCAGAAAGCATTTGGGCGCCGAACCTTTGATCTAGTATCTGAACCGATACCTCCCAGTCTAAAAAATCCTGACTAATCCGGTGGAAAAATTCCTCCCAGTCGGCTTGTTGAATTTTCTCCGTCATAACATCACCTCCTAACTTGCCCGGTCATTTGAATCCTCAGATGGTTCGCCTATTTTCTAAGCAAAAGTTGTACCAGATATCCGCACATCAAATTTGGGCATCTGGAGTATATGACCAGACTCAATTCGTGAAAAATCACACGCAAAACGAATTACATCGTGAATTTTCTCGCGGTCACTGCCGGGCAGCATCAGACCGCCCTGAGATTTAGAGTCAAAATGATGTCTGACTTTTGGCACGGCATTTGCCATGTCTTTTAGTAGAAGAATTAGGCGGGAAGTACTTTACCGCCGATAAATTTCGATCGCAACCCTTTTGGGGAGTGTCGAAACAACGAGATCGCGGAAATCCGACCTGGGGCCAGCGCCGACCCCTAATGTGGTTTCCGCGGTCTTCATTTGCGCGTAAAATATCGCGACCACCCCTCACTATGCGGCTTTTTACGCGCCCCAACCGCTCATTTTCGAGGTATATCGCACTGGCACGTTCCTTGCAGTTTAGGTGAATGAGAAGACAAATAAGCGAGATCGATCTCGCTTATTAAAAGTTGGGAATAGGAGAAATTAGTATGGTCAAATTATACGGAGTGTTTTGGCTGGTGTTGGCGGTCGTCGGTTTAGTCCTTGCCTTGGCGGGATTGATGACGATGCCTGTGATGGTTCTCTTTGGCTTCGTTTTATTCGGGATGATCTTTATGGGAATGATAGCCGTGTTGCCGACAATGGTGTCGGATCATTCGCTGGATCCATCTCCCTCGAAACCGGTTAAAGTGAACGCGAGGCATTCTGATCGCAAACTGGAGCGGCCCATTAGGTCCGTACATGCATAATTCTATTTCCAGATAGACCTGACACCTTGCATAGCTTTACGATGCCGGGCGTCATTGGAGTATAGGGATATGAAAAATGAAGGAACATTAATGGTAAAAGAACCGGAAACGACCAACAAGGACTTTCCGGCATTTGTCGAGCTCGAAAAGATGCTCGAACGTGTGGCTGAATTTACGTCGGAGACATCAAAAAAGGCGTACGACTATTTTATGTTGCGGGGCGATGACCTTACATCGCACTTTGATGATTGGCTCAAGGCGGAGATGGAAATATTACGTCCGACGCCGCTCGAGATCACTGAGACAAACGAAACGATCAGCGTTCGTGCCGCAGTTCCGGGCTTCAAGCCGGAAGAAATAGACATAAGCCTCAAGGATGATCTGCTGATAATATCAGGCGAAATGAAGTCTGAAGAAAAGAAAGATGACGAAAAGCTGTTTCTCAATGAATGGCGAAGCAATCGCTTTTGCCGACAAATGAGACTGCCAAGCGAGGTCGAAACAGAAAACGTCACGGCACAGCTGAAAGACGGGATCCTTCACCTTTCGCTTAAAAAGAAGGCAGCCGAAGAGGCCGCAAAGATCGCGGTAACGGCGGCATAATTGCCGCCAATGGGCTGCGGATCAGACTGGTATTGCCGTTCCGGTCTGATTCGTAGCTCTTTTTTTACTTGCCAATGCAAAAGGTGGCAAATATCTGGTCTAGCATATCTTCGGTCGTGGTTTCGCCCGTGATATCGCCCAAATATCGCAATGCGTTATGTAAGCCGATCAGTACGATCTCCTCGCTCAAGCGTTCATCCAACCGCTCTACTGAATCTTCGATCTCACTCTTTGTGCGAAGCAATAAGTCGTGATGCCGAGCGTCAGAAACCAGAAATCCGGCGTTCGAAATATCCTCCGGAGCAAACGGTTTGATGATCGCATCTCTCAGTGCATCAATACCCTCGCCGGATTTAGCCGAAACGGGTGTGATCCGAGGGCGCAAGTATCCAAGGCTCGAGTGTTCCCCGGCGATAACGCGATCAATGTCCCACGATGGAACCTTGTCGATCTTGTTGAGCGCGACGATAAAGTCAAACTTACGGACGCTGTCGAGTATCTTGTGATCTTCTTTGGTTATCGGTTCGGACGCATCCAGGATGACTATCACAAGGTCAGCATCCGCCATCAATGCTCTCGACCTCTCAACGCCGATGCTTTCGACGGTGTCGCTGGTCTCGCGCAATCCTGCAGTATCAATCAATGAGATCGGAATATTACTGATCACCATCCGCTCGTGAATTTGATCGCGTGTGGTACCGGCAATATCGGTGACGATAGCTCGGTCACCGCCAAACATGCTGTTGAAGAGGCTCGATTTTCCAACGTTCGGCCTGCCGACTATCGCGACACATAACCCTTCACGGATGAGATGCCCGGCCCTATATGTGCCGGCTAGCCGTTCGATTTCCCGGGCGATGTCGATCAGACTCGTTCGAACGCTCTCAAGTTGAGTCGCCGGGAGGTCGTCCTCAACAAACTCAAGAGCCGATTCGAGTACGACGATCACACTCAATATCTCATTTTTGAGCGGGGTCAACTGGCGCGACATTTCGCCGCTCATTTGTCTGGCTGCTTGCCTGGCTGATGCTGCCGTTTGCGCGTCGATCAGGTCACGGATCGCTTCGGCCTCGGCCAGATCGATCCTGCCGTTTGAAAGGGCTCTTAAGGTAAACTCCCCGGGCTCGGCCATACGGGCATCGAGCGAGAGGCATATATCGATCACCTGTCTGAGTAGTACGGGCGAGCCGTGACAACTGATCTCAATAACGTCCTCGCCGGTAAATGAGCGTGGACCGGGGAAATAAGTGACGATCGCCTCGTCGATCACTTCATTCGTTGATGGGTAGTAGAGCTTTTGCAGCGTTGCGAACCGCGGTTTTGGCGAGAATTTATCATCCCCTGTCATTCGCCCGGTGATCGCTGTAGCCGCATCACCGCTAATGCGGATCACGCCGATACCGCTACGGCCTGTTGGGGTTGCAAGTGCGACGATCGTATCGGGCATAGATGATATTTCACCACACAAAAAGCAAAGAGCACAGGGCAAGTGATCGAAACTCGCCTTGTGCCCATTGATAAGATCTGCTGCAGTATTGCTACTGCAACCGCACCTGCAGGCGTCGATCGCGGCCGTCACCGACCGACTCAGTAAATAGATCTTCTTCCTTTTGCAGGGTCATATGAATGATCCGCCGCTCGGTCGAATTGAGCACGCCAAATGTGAATGGCTTGCCATTTTTACGAACCTGGTCCGCCGCAAATTTTGCCATTGCGTGCAACTCGGCTTTGCGAGTCTGTCGGAATCCTTCCGCATCGACGACAAAACGATGCTCACGATCCAGTTCGCGGCCGTAAACCTGAAAGAGCAGGACCTCAAACGCATCCAGCAGTTCACCGTTTTCCGCTAGGGCAAAGTGAGAATCCTCGCCGCTGAGGTCTATCAGACAGCCTTCGTCGTTCCAGGTTGAGGTCACCGTCAGGTCAAACTTCATATCAGAAACAAGACCGGACAGGAAATCCTTGGCATTTTCACAAATTTCACTCATATTCTTCAAAAAGTCCGGATCTGCGTCCTAGGCCGGCGATCGGCGAGTTATTTGGACTTCACCTTCTTAGCATTTACCGGAACGGAATCGACCATCTGGGTCCCGGGCGGTACGGCCGGTTTGTTCAAACGGTTGATCACCATTTGCTGGCCAAAACTGACAATGTTTCCAAAGAACCAGTAAAGTAATAATCCGGACGGGGCCGACCACATCACCCACAACATCATCACCGGCATCAGATAGGTCATCATCTTCTGCTGCATCTGCTGCTCGGACGTAACCGTCGCGGCAGTCGGCGTGAACTTCATCGAGAGAACCATCGAGATCGCAAATGCAAACTCGAGCAGATGCCACGGATCTGCAGCAGATAGATCCGGTAGCCACAAGAATGTTGCCTGCCGAACCTCAAGCGACACCGTTACGGCCGTGTAAAAAGCGATCAGTAGCGGAAACTGCAAAAGCATCGGAAGACATCCGCCGATCGGCAAAGCGTCCTTGGTCAGCTTAAGCTGCTCCATCTGCAGGGCACGCATTCGCGGGTCGTCGGTCGGGACGCCCTTCTTCTGCATATCCTTGATCCTATCCTGTATGTCCTTCATCTTCGGCGCATTGCCAGAAGCTTTCTTAAATGACTTGGACTGCGACCATCTGAGCGGAAACAGAAGCGAATAGAAAAGGAAAGTGAAAACAATGATCGCGATGCCGTAGTTGTGCGTTAGCCCGTTAAAGAAATTAAGGGCATAAAGGATCGGGATCGAAAGCGGTTTTGTTAGCCATCTGAGCCACCAATAGTTGCTGAAATTGATAAGGTTTGTGATCTCGACCGGACGTCCGACTTGATCCGACAACGGTTGGTTGAGCGACGACAGCAGAAAATAGTCTTTGGTTCCCGTAAAGATCTTGGTCACCGAACCGTCCGCCGTGATCGGCATATAAACGGTTACGAGATGCCGAGTTTCGCTGGTCTTGGCGTTGCGAAGCACCCATTGAAAGATGCTATCGTAGAACGGCTTTGTCTGGACGTCATATTTTGCGGCTCGATATTCTAGTCCCTGAACCTGTGTCGCAGGTATCGCCGCCATTGCAAAATAAGCATCGCCGACGCCGGCCCAGTCGACCGTGCCGCTGTCCGTCAATGACGATTGCCCGTTCGCGTCGTAAACGAATGTGTAGTTGCCCTGGTGACGCTTAATATCACCATTGATCGATGCAACAGCTTCTGACTCGATATGGTAAAAATTGTGATTATTGATGGCGTGATCGCCAATGCTTGCACCGATCAGCAATTTTGGATTCGGTACGCTCTCGCCGCCTTTCTTAAGGCTGATGCCGAGATCGGCAATATAGCTGTCGCCCCTAAAAACGAAATTTTTCTTAACCTCGACGCCTGAGGCATCGGTCAACGTAAACTCGATCTGCTTTTCCTGTCCGACAGCCAGTGTAACCGTTTCTTCGGCCGTTGAGATCGCGTAATTTCGGCCATTTACGATATCATTTACCGCCGCATCGTCAGTGCTGAGTCTAAACGGCACTTCCTGCGGGCTTCGGGCCAGAGCCTCAGGCGAGATGAGCTGCATTGGCTTTTTGTCCGCCTCGTTAGATCCGTCCGCGTACACAGGAAATTGGCTTTTCGGCGAATCATTCTTAAGAATGATCCAACTCGTGGCAAGAGCACCCTTTGAGTCGAGTGTTACCTCGTAAAGCGGTGATTTGATCGTGATCTTACGATTAGGTGTCGTGTCGAGCGTGGTCGCGGCAGGCGTAACAGCCGGCGTCTGAGCCACCGGGGCCGGCGTTGGGGTCGCTGCCGCAATATTAGCGTTCGAGGCGACATTGGCGTTCGTATTTGCATCGCCAGCCGGCGGTTTTGGTGCAAAAAAGTATGACCAACCAAAAAGTACGACCATCGATAGCACGGCCGCGATCAAGAAACGCGATTGACTCTGATTACCGGAATTTTCCATTATTTCACCGGGTCGTGCCCGCCTTTACAAAACGGCTGACATCTTAAAATACGCGTTAGACCCATCCAAGTTCCGCGTAATGCGCCATACTTTTCAACGGCCTGACGAGCATAATCCGAACACGTTGGCTCGAAACGGCACGCCGGCGGCAGAAACGGCGATAGAAACGCCTTATAAATACCCAAAAGATCTAGAACCAAAAACTTCATCTGCAAAAGAAAAAAAGACAAAAGAAAAAAGGCAAAAGCAAAGTTTCCGTCTGATCTTTTACTTTTTACTTTTTACTTTCGCCTTCGGCTACCTTTGCCGCGATCGCCCTAAATTCAGCTAGCGGCTTATCAAGTTTTGTAAACAGCAGGCTGCGCCTTGCATTCAAAACCCAATCGAATTTTACCGAAATAGCATCGAGTTCGACACGGCTCAACCGAAAACTTTCACGCAAAAGGCGCTTGGCACGGTTTCGCATTACGGCGTTTCCGATCGCCTTTTTCGTCGCCGTCACACCTAATCGGTGCGTGTCCTGATCAAGGGGCAAAATGAAAACCGTCATAAAACGGCCTTCAAAGCGTCTGCCCTGATCGTAAACACGAAGGAAATCGGCGCGCTTTCGCATACGCTCATCCTTCGGCAACGAAAGGCCTAATAATGGTGAACCGTTAATCGCTTGCGTCCTTTGGCTCGGCGGCGTTTGATCACTGCGCGGCCGTTCTTGGTCGCCATACGTGCGCGAAATCCGTGCTTTTTCGCCCGGCGGCGATTGTTCGGTTGATAAGTTCTCTTCGGCATAATTACTCTCCATCATTTCACTCAAAAGTGAAAACCTAGAGTTTACGCGAGTCAGTGCCCTGATGTCAAAAACTAAAACCTAATAAATACGGGCACTTCAGCTACGATTTATGGCAGGCTGGACGCAGTCGCGTATGATGTATCGATAAGCCGTAAATGACCAAAATAACTACAATATCTTGTGCCGGAGAGTTCTCACATTCTAAACAGACTTCGATAAGAGGTCAGCAGAGGCTATCCCACTTCTCTGCAATCTCCGTGACCTCTGTACTCATTGAGGTTATTCAATCGGTTTCATCCGCGAAACTATCAATTTTAACGCCTCGACGTAGAGCGGATGTTCCTGCTCAAGTATTCTTGCCGAGAGCGTTTTGACGGTGTCGTCGGCCAACACCTCGACCTCTTTTTGAAGGATGATCTCGCCGTGATCGAGCAGTTCATCGACGAAATGGACCGTGCAACCCGTCGTTTTCACACCTGCCTCAAAAGCCTGCCTTTGAGCGTCAAGCCCCGGAAATGCCGGTAACAGGCTCGGGTGAATATTGATGATCCGGCCGGGAAATGCTTTAACGAACGAGGGCGACAATAGTCGCATATAACCCGCGAGGCAGACGAGTTCCACGCCGCGACACTTGAGTTCAGCGATGATCTCAGCGTCGTGTTTCGCACGAGCGCGTCCACGTCGTTCGATAACGACCGTCTCGACACCGCGTTCACGAGCCAATTCGATTCCGCCAGCGTCGGCCTTATCGCTGACAACGACAACAACCCTCGCTCCCGCGATCTCTCCGCTGTTTACCGCGTCCACGATTGCCACCATATTGGATCCGCGGCCTGAGATTAGTATTCCGATCTTCATTACAGGAACTTGAGTACTTCGTACGAATTTGCGTCGAAAATGACACCTGAGTTTTTCGGGTTTTGGACGTATTCGACCTTGGTGAGAATGCGTGACTCGGTGACCATAGTTATTCCGACCTGAAAGCCAGGAACGGTCGTTTCGGCGATCAGCCAAGGCTTGCCGTCCCAAGTAAAATCGAGCTTATTCGCATTTACAAATTCGCCCTGCGGCACGGCGACAGTAATATGTCGCGGCGTGTATAACAGCAAATAGTCCTCGCCGATCTGCTCGAGCAACGAGGCAAGCAAGATAGTCTTGTTGCTGCAGTCGCCGTTGCGGGTCATCAGCGTCTCGTCGCCGCGTTTAAGCGTTTCGCCGCGGCTTAGAGCTTCGCGGTAACTATATTCGATCTCGTTCGACACAAAATCTACAAGTGACTGGATCCTTGCGTAACGGTCAGTGCCGGCGTCGCGCGTGATCTCGTCTGCTAATCGCTTGAGCGACGGTTCGCCGGGCTTTGCGACCATAATGCCGTGGTTTGCAAAGATGGTGGTCGGTGAAAAGCTGCGCTCAGGCACCTGCGTGATCATACGCCCGCCGTAAACCTGCGAGTTGTTTGTAAGATTCTTGATCTCTTCGAGAGTTGGCGAATATGAGACCTTTCTGAATGGAAAACTGAGCGTTTGTCTGTGATCGATGCGGATGTTTCCACGCGTCGTGCGGAAAAGGCGGCCAAAAGGATCCGAGGCAGTCACCTTGTAGTCAGCAAGTTTCAGTTCGCCATCGGCCTCGGTACCAAACTCGACCTTTGTAATGTCCCAAAAGTGCTTGTTAACAAACTCTAGAAACTCTTCGTCGCTCGACTTTGGATAGGTAAAGATCGCTTCGTCGATGACAATCTTATATTTTTCCAGCCTGCCCTTACCGAGCAACTGTTGCCGAAACTCTTCGCCCGAAAACGTTTGGTAGTCAAGCAATAGTACCATACTGTTACGTATCTCGACCGCCAATTCCTCTTCCGGGTTCGGCCCTTTCGGAATGCTGTAAACGTATAGCCCGTAAGCCGATGCAACAAAGATAACTAACGCCGCCGCCCCGATCGCGATGATTTTGTAATTATTATTTCGCTTAGCGTGTGATTCGAATAAACTGTCCGACATATTCGTTCCCATTTTGCCACACAATTTATTGATAGTATGGTGAAACGATAGATTTTTTAGAACCATCATCAATAAAACAATTGAAAAAGGTTCACATATTTGTTAACATTTGAATGCGAGAAGTGATCTTTTACAAATTGCCGAACGGCGACTGTCCTGTCGAAGTTTTTCTCGACTCTCTAACCGGTAAGCAAGCTGACAAGATAACGTGGGTGTTGAGTGCCGTAGAAGATCTTCAATTGGTGCCGAAGCAATTCTTCAAAAACTGGTGGGCACCGAGGATATTTGGGAAGTAAGGATTGAATTTGGTGGAGACATATTCCGACTGCTTGGCTTTTTCGACAAAGGCAACCTAGTCGTCCTTACAAATGGATTTACAAAAAAGACTCAGAAGACACCTTCGAAGGAAATAGCTCTCGCGGAAAAGCGAAAGAAAGAATATTTGAGTAGAAAGAGATGAGTGACCTAAAAAAATACATTGCAAATAGGAAAAAGACCGACCCAGAATTTGCCGATGGCTATGACGAGGGCTACGAAAATTTCAAGATCGGCGTTCTGCTCCAGCTTTCCCGAGAACAGGCTGAACTGACACAGGATCAGGTCGCAAAAAAGATGGGTACCAAAAAATCAGCGATCTCACGTATCGAAAATCACGCCGGAGACATGCGGCTTTCTACCCTCAAAAAATATGCGAACGCACTAGGCAAGAAAGTTCGTTTCGAGATCATCTGATCGTCCGTGAATGACTATCTGACTAAGGACTCCACTTTGTTGGTTCTATTTAGGAGATGCTTACACCGATGGCCACAAAGACACGCAATATCCTTTCGACTACACCTCGTGTCCTCTCCGTGATTTTCGCATCACTAATTCTACTGTCTCTTCAGGCTTCTGCCGAACGTAAACAACCTCTTCCAGAGGACTACCCTGTGTCGAAGAGCGATGTCTATAAAGGCAAGCCTGTCCGCCCTTTGTTGGGTAGCAAACGAGCCAGAATGTACCGAACGGTATTGAGACAAGGAGCTAGGGAAGGTCCAAATTTCGCGGGCAGATATACGTTAGTCACCTGGGGTGCCGGCCTTGGCGTTTTTTCTATGGCTGTTATCGATGCTAAAACCGGCAAGGTGTTTTTCCCGCCATTTACGTCCGTAGGCAACACTGCCTTTGGCATGCCGTTCCTCGACAAGGGCGATAATCCTTCCTGGAAGAAAGATAGTCGACTCTTCGCCTTTATAGGTCGTCCCGAGGCCCCTGACAAAGGCATGGGAATGTACGTGTATTCATTCGATCGTGGGCGATTTCGATTGTTGTATTTTGAAAAGGAGGATGAGGAGAAAAGGAAAGCGGAACAAGAAAGCTGGGAAAAGGAGCTAGACAGACGATTAGCTTCAATGGCGGATACGTTCGAATCATTCAGGAATCGCATCGGAGTTGTCGATCCAGACCTTAGGTGTTTTCAGGGGTATCATACAACCAGATACCCTTGGGCCGCTATTGACCCGTTATGTACAGAGAACGATTTGATCGTCTCAATCAACATAGTAGACCTCTCAACATCCGTTGAGGCCGAGGACATGCTGAAATCTGATTTGAATTTCCCGGATCCTAAACCGTGGCTATTTGTCGAAGGGCTGGGAGAACAGGGAATCACAACGGACCGATGCGGTCGGGCTTGGATCCGATTTCGCAAGGGGACTTATTATGTGTGGATGAATGCCAACCTTAACCGAGCAGATTCTGATGATCCCAGATGCACAAATGAGCAGAACGCGGACAGTAAACGACTGGCTGAATTTTCAAGCCGGATCGCCTTCGTGTTGGCTGATCTTCTAAAGTAATAGCACCAAACAACCCGTTAGATTGTAGCGTCTCTCGACTCCGCGTAAACATTCAACGGCCTTACACAAAGAACTTCCGTTTCGAGATCGTCTGATTGTTCTGATCAAGACGTCGTGTACGATTCGTCCGAACCATCAACTTGTCGCTAGCAGTTTCCGTCCGCTATTTCCCATAACTAAGACTAAGTTGCGATCTCGATCCTAATTCGCGGAACTTTCGTTTTCCTCCGAACAATTTTCAATTTGACATGCATTACTTGAAACCCAGGACAAGTAATCTCAAGATAGTATGGAATTGATCCGTATCTCTTAAATCTAAACCGCCCATCGCCATTGGTTTTCGTTGATTCGATTTCCTTTTTCCAACCCGCGTTCATTCGCTTTACCAAGACACCAGGAATAGGTGAATCACTTGGGTCCACTACGATTGCCGTTGGGTGCGACGATACGTAGGGCGTGGCGAGTTCAACAGTCATAAATTGCGCTTGAGTCTTAGCCGACGTCAAGAGGATGATCATTAAGATAAGGGTCGGAAATAGAATTTTTATCAAGATATCGATACCTCCTTTTTCCCAATTGTCACGTTCCCTATTTCGTAAATATTTTCTAATTCTGCTTTTACCACCATCTTTGTATCTTCTGCGCAGATCAGCACCATGCCGATCCCCATATTAAAAGTGCGGAACATCTCTTTTTCATCGACATTTCCCAGCCGCTGCATCAGACTGAATATTGGTAATTCTGGCCAGGTGCCGCGGGTTATTTCGACGGAGACGCCATCGGGTAATATTCGAGGGATGTTTTCGAGGAAACCGCCGCCGGTGATGTGGACGAGTCCTTTGATGACGCCGGAATCCAACAATGGGCCGATCTGCGGGAGGAAGCTTTGGTGCGTTGCGAGCAAGGCTTCGCTGACGGTTGTGCCGAGTTCATCGATGTACGCATCTGGCGTGTAGCCGCCGATCTCGAAGAAAAGTTTGCGTGCGAGCGAATAGCCGTTTGTCTGCAGACCTGTTGACGGTATGCCGAGGACGACATCGCCGGGCGTGATCGATTTGCCGTCGATCACCTTTGGCTTATCGACGACGCCGACAATGAAACCGGCGAGGTCGTATTCACCCGGCGGGTAAAAATCCGGCATTTCCGCCGTTTCACCGCCGAGCAGCACGCAACCATTTTCGCGGCAGGCACGGGCCATACCTTCGACAACCGAGGCGGTGGTATCGGGTTCTAACTTGCCGGTCGCGAAGTAATCAAGGAAAAAAAGCGGCCTCGCACCTTGCACCAGAATGTCGTTGACACAGTGATTAACGAGGTCAGCCCCGACCGTGTTGTGAATACCTGTCTCGAACGCAAGTTTGAGCTTTGTCCCAACTCCGTCGGCGGAAGCAACGAGTATCGGTTCGGCCATATCTGGAAACGCCCCGGCGAACATACCGCCAAAGCTGCCGATCTCGGTAAGTGTCCGCTCGTTAAAGGTGCTGCGTGCATATTCGCGGATCTTTGCCACCGCCTTGTTCGCGTTGTCGATCGAGACGCCGGCGTCCGCATATGATATCGATTGAGTCATAAGAGAGATTATATTCGCTTGGCTACTTCTTTTCCATATCTCTTCGCTAAAACCTCGTTGACTATTGGACGCCAACACGATTAGCATTTCTTGGGGGATATATATGAGTTTTACATTGATCGATATGGGTTCGGAGAACTTCGAGATCCTAGCCAACGTATGGCAATGGAAAGCGGCGCTTGAGGTCATTAAGAGTCTGGATGTGATCGGCGATGGAGCTATCAGGCAAATGACCTATGCCGGAACCGGCGTTAAGGTCTCTCTCGAGGACGCTCACGAACTCGGCGAACGGATCCGCAACCGAATATTGCCAAGGCTTGAACCGAATAAACGAATTTTTGCCGATCTGACGATCACCGACGCTCCCGACGACAAGACACTCTACCGGGACGGAGACGAGCAGTGGAAAAATTACAGTGTCGGCCACGAATGGCTTTCGGAATTTGCCGAGTTCTGTTTGAGGTCAAAAGGATTTCAGGTTTTTTAAGATTTAAGAAGCTCGGTATCTAATTAACGTGCAGGATCTACTTAACAACATTCAACCGATCTTTAAGAATCTGTACGTTCAGATCGCACTTCTGATCGTATTCGCGACCGCTCACGGTTACGCCGGGGCTTGGCTTGCGGTGAGGATGTTATTCAGGCCTCGCAATCCGGTCAGGGTCCTGGGGATCACGGTATTTCCGCAAGGTATGATCCCGCGGCACCGTGACCGCCTGGCAAATGCTATCGGCAAGGCCGTCGGCGACGAACTGGTCTCACACGACACGATAATCGAACAATTGACCGGAAACGACTTTCTGCGCCGAAAGATACAGAACGTAGTCGATACATACACCTCAGAGCTACTCTCACAAAACTACCCGTCGATCATCGAAACATTGCCGAAGAATGTACGAGAACCGATCCTCGACGCCATCTCCGGGCTTCAACTACGATTGTCCGAACACATCACGGCAATTCTGAAAAGTAGCGAGTCGACTGCCGCGATCAGTTCCTTCGTCACCCGACGTGTCGATGACGTACTCAGCAAGAGAGTTTCTGAAGTAATTGACGATGAGGCTTTTAGTAAAATAACGTCATTTCTAGAACAGCGTATACGTTCGGCGGTCGAGGCACCGTCGTTTGAAAACAAGATACGCGAATTCATCGGGCGACGAATAAATGACCTCGCAGGTTCCGAAACTCCGCTCGGTGAGCTTTTTACGCAGGATGCAGTGGCTCTTTTGAAAGAAAAAGCGAACGAACAAGTAGAACCGGCCATCCGCCAGTTGACCGAACTTGCCGCATCGGAACGCACGCGGAACCAGATCGGGGCATTGATCAAAAAAGAGGTACACGAATACTACGAGAATCTACCGTTCTACAAAAAGATATTCGTGTCGCGCGAAAACCTTCTTCACGAAGTCGACAGCCTTGTGAACGAGAGCCTACCGCGACGGATAGAGGAAACTCTGCGCGGAGAGTTTTTCGCCGACGAGGCTCGCAACTTCATTGGTTCAAGCATCGACAATGCTCTCGCCAAGCCACTGCCAGTTGCGATCGGAGCGATCGCTCCGGAGCAACTTGACCGCCTAAAGGAACAGGTCGCCGGTTCCGTGCTTGGCCTTATACGCGGCGACGAAATGATCGGCGGTATCACCTCCTATATCAACGAGGCTCTCGAAGGCCTCAGGCCGCACAGCATCGATTCGATCCTCAGGACGATTCACCCTGAGGCAGAGGAGAAACTAAAATCGATGCTCTCCCGCGGACTGCTCGATATACTTGCACGCGAAGAAACGGCGCACATAATCAACGAAATGCTGGCCGGCCAGATCGACAAACTCCTTTCGCAGCCGATCGGACGCATTGGCGATCATATCAGCGAGGAAAAAGTGCGGGATGCCAGCACAACTCTCACAGATGCGATCATCGCGGCGGTTCACGCTAAATTGCCCGACGCAGTCGCCGAATTTGATGTCGGCGGCGTTGTACGCGAAAAGATCCATAATTATCCGGCCGAAAAGCTAGAGTCCCTGGTGATGTCGGTCGCTAAAGAACACCTGCGAACGATAGAACTCTTCGGAGCCCTTTTCGGATTTCTGATCGGCGTTGCACAGGCGATCCAGTTCTACTTCTACGCAAAATAGGCTATAAGTTAAGCGTAGCAAGAGGAAAATTCTAATGAAAAGATTGCTCATCTTTGCCTGCTTGGTTCTGTCAATGTCGGCTTCGGCTCTATCACAGACCGCAAAAGATGCTCCCGTACTGACAGGTCTTTTGAACGAGTTTCTAGCCGGTGCCGGCCGTAACGATGTTGAGGTCCACGATAGATTTTGGGCCGACGATCTCATCTACACACGTTCGGCCGGGTCAAGGATCGGAAAATCCGAGTTGATGAAAGGCGTCCGCTCAGCCCCTGCAGCAAATGCAGGTGAGCCCGTCACCACCTACACAGCCGAGGACGTCCGAATTCAGCAATACGGCAATGCGGCCGTTATCGCTTTCAGGCTCGTCGGTACCACATTGCGTTCGGACGGATCCAAGTCCGTTTCAAATCACCTCAACACCGGAACTTTCATCAAGCGAAAGGGTAAATGGCAGGTCGTTGCGTGGCAGGCAACCACCGTCCCGAAACCGGACGCTGAGAAAAAGTCGCCTTAGCGTCGGCGGCATTGGTCTCCAGTTTCTATGAACATTTCCAGCCTTCCGGCGTAAGGTTATCTGGAACGGCGTTCGACGTTCGTTTACCGGCTATGTCCTTATGCTAGAAGCAAAATATCTATCAAAAACCTATTCGGGGGATGGCGTCGATTTTAACGCACTGACCGACATCGATCTGCGGATCGAGAGCGGCGAGTGTGTCGCCATAGTCGGCAAATCCGGCAGTGGCAAATCGACGCTGATGCACCTTCTTGCGTGTCTCGACCAACCTACCGCCGGAAGTGTTTCCGTCGATGGCGCCGACACTTCTGCATTGTCCGAAAAGCAAAAGAACCTGCTCCGAAATGAAAAATTCGGGTTTGTCTTTCAACAGTTTTTCCTTAATGGACGCGACACCGTTTTTGAAAACGTCGTGCTACCGATGCGGATCCGAGGGACGGCCGCGGCGCAGATCACGGCCGCCGCCGCCGAGGCCATCGGTGCCGTTGGATTGGCGGATAAAGCGGGTAAGCGTGCCAAGGACCTCTCGGGAGGCGAAAAGCAGCGTGTCTGTATCGCGCGAGCCTTAGTTTGCAAACCTCAGGTCATCTTCGCCGACGAACCGACCGGAAATCTCGACTCGTCCACCGGAGCGGCCGTGGAAAAGATGCTCTTCGACCTAAACCGCGAAAAGGGCATCACGCTCGTCATCGTCACTCACGATGACGACCTCGCCCGACGCTGCGGCCGTATTATCGAAATGAGAGATGGCCGCATAGTTGCCGAACGCTGTGGGGAGGCACACGCATAATGAAGATCTGGGATCTTATCCGTACCGCAAACCGCAATCTTTTCCGAAATAAATTACGAACCTTTCTGACCGTTATGGCGATCTTTGTCGGCTCATTCACGTTGACGATGACCAATGGGCTCGGCGACGGTATGCGCAATTATGTCGAGAGTCAGGTCAAAAATATCGAGAGCGACCGCGTCATTATGGTTCGCAAAAAGTCCGAAAAACCGCCGGGCGGAGCCAAGGCCGGAGCTCCCGAGGAATACAAGGACTCGCCGGCCGAGAACTCGGTTGACGATTTCGACCCGAACACGTTTCTGCTGACAGTCGCTCAAATGGAAACGGCCATCCGCGGACTTGACGGCGTCAAGGGCATCACGCCGCGATACGGTATTGACGGTGAGTACATATCGCTCGACGGCCAGAAGAAATACAAACTGGAGCTTGGCGTCTTGAGCGAGGGCATTACGCAAAAAACTGAGGTCGGTGCTTCGATCAGCGGAACTGGCCAGATCGTCATTCCGGTCGGACTTGCACGCGAATGGGATGCAGATATCGGAAAACTTATCGGCAAGACCGTGACCGTAGCGTATAGATCCGCGGATGGTGCTATCAAGACGATGCCGCTGAGCATCGTCGGCGTCGCGACCAAGGGATTTATGACGAACTATAATTCGTTTGTCGATACATCGACAGCAAAGACCATTTATATCAGCCAGAGAACGGGTGAAAGTGCCGACAAATATCCCGGCTTTACGATTCAAATGTCGACCAATGACGCGGCCAAGATCGATATGGTAAAGCGAACACTCGACGAAAAGGGTTTTGAGGCCGATACGATCGCCGATACGCAAAAGCGTACGTATGATGCGATCGGCATCTTTAAGATCGGTATGAGCTTGTTTGCCTTTATCGCACTGCTTGCCGCGTCATTCGGCATCATCAATACTCTCGTCATAGCGGTACTCGAACGCACCCGAGAGATCGGCCTGCAAAAAGCACTCGGTATGGGACGCGGTAAGATCTTTGCGGTCTTTTCGCTCGAATCGGTGCTGATCGGATTTTGGGGAGCCTTAATGGGAACGCTCGGCGGCATTGTCGTCGGCATTATTGCAAATAAGGTGCTCATCACAGCTTATGCCGATTCGTTCGAAGGATTCACACTTTTTGTCTTTACACTGCCGTCAATGGCCTTGGTGATGGCGATCGTCTGTGCAATCGCGTTTTTAGCCGGCGTAATGCCCGCGATCAGAGCGAGTCGGCTTAACCCGATCGAGTCGCTCAGATACGAATAGAACTTATTGCGAACTTTCCATTTAGTAAAACCGTTATTCTTCACGGTTAATAATTATTCGGAGGGCACTTATGAAAAAAGTAGGAATTATGATCTTCGCGGCTGCACTTGTTGTCGGCCTGGTCGCATCCAATTTGTTCTCGTTCGGCCGCATCAGCGGTGACTTTGCGAATTTTTCGATTAAATTTGGCGGCGTACACGGTTCGGGCAATGTTGCCACGGAAAAGCGTGACCTTGCCGGCTTCAAGTGTGTAGATGTCGGCGGTATTTTCGAGGTCGAGGTGGTTGCGGGTAATACTTTCAGCGTCGAGGTCACGGCGGATGACAATCTCCTCTCACATATCGAGACCGAGGTTCGCGGAGACACACTTTATATCGAGACTGACCGCAAGATAAAATCGTCAAATTCGCTCCGCGTACGCATCACCGCTCCGGACATCGATAAACTCGACGTTTCCGGTGTCGCCAAAGTATCGCTTAGCGGCGTCAACAATGATGCTGTCACCGTTCACGCAAGCGGTGCGTCAAAGGTGTCTGTTTCGGGCGAAACCTCTCAGCTTAACGTAGATATCAGCGGTGCGACCAAGGTACACGCCGATGATCTCAAAGCTGTCAACGCATCGGTCGAAGCAAGCGGTGCCAGCTATGTCGGCGTCAGCGTCACGGGCGAACTCAACTCTGATATCTCAGGAGCGAGCCGCGTCGAGTATAGCGGAACACCCGCATCGATCATTACCAAGAGATCTGGTGCCAGCAGCGTCAGCTCGAAGTGAGCACTCAAAATTTGCACACAATTTGCGGGCTGTCCTTGATCAGGCGGCCCGCTTTTATGTCTCTACTGCAATTGTCCGGATACCGGCGACATTTCCGCTCTTGTCGTGTCCGGCCAGAATGATATCTATCCTTACAGTGCCGACGCGATACACCTTGATTCCCGTGAGTTGTGAGAGTAGTAACTGTTGCAATCTTAAAAATCTTTCGGCACGAGCAATATCTGCCGGCCCGAACCAATCCTTCATTTGGGTCAATTTCGTAAAGAATGTCGCTTGCTCGACGATTTCAATATTGGACGACGAGTTTGCCCCGGAATACTGAAGGATACTCTCCCGGCTGATATCTTTGATCTCATCCGTGACGAATGGGACGATCTCAGCGTCGGTTTCGCTGACATAATAAAGGCCTTCACAGGCATTTGAGAGAGTATTTGCAATGTCGCCCGGTGTGGGCGATGGTGGGGTTGAATTTTTTTGATTTTTTTTTATCATTTTTAGGCGATTTTTATTTCAAAAATGCTTATGAAAGTTAACCCTTAACCGAACGAAAATCAAGTCAACTGTTTGTTATAAAAGGGTGTTAAATCCGCGTTAAAACCTTTTAGAAAACCTGTGGAATTCCGTTTGCGCTCACCTATTTTTCGTGTTAGTCTGATATCCGTTTTGAGTATTATTGTTCTTGTAAAGTGTTGAAAATAAAAGACTTGAAGCTTTACTTTAGAGTTTAAGCACTTTTTCCACACACCTGTGGAAAACATTGTGGAAAACGCACCGAGCCGCTAGCGAAAAGAGCAGGCACAAAGTTCGCAAACAGAAAGACTTTCATACCGTTACGGGCTTTCTTGATCAGCGATTTGTGACCAAATTCGCGAAACGGAAATTTGAATAAAAACCTGTTACCTCTTAAGCGCATTTTGGAGTATATCCTTGGAACTGATTCTGGAAAAAAACACCGTTTGGGATGACATTCTTGGCCTCGTCCGAGAACGGCTAAACCCACAGATATTCGACACATGGTTTTTACCGATCAGATTCGTGGAACTCGACCCACATTCGAGCGAGTTACGGTTGTCGGCCGGCGACGCCACGATCGACTGGGTCGTAAAGTTCTATTCGGAAATTCTGCAAGAATCATTAAAAGAGATAAATCTATCAGGCTATAAGATAATTTGGACTGCACCTGATGTCGAAGTCGTTGAGGCTGAGCGACCGTCGAGCGAGGAGTTGTATTTTGAACCTAAGCCGCGGCCGGTGATCCACGGGGTGACGACCAATTTTCGCCAATTGGATCCGATCGATACAACTCTTAACCCTAAATATACTTTTGACAAGTTTGTTGTAGGATCCGGCAATCAGTTTGCTCACGCGGCGGCGTTAGGGGCAGCCGAAGCACCGGGAACGACATATAATCCGCTTTTCATATACGGCGGCGTAGGCCTTGGCAAGACACATCTAATGCACGCGATCGGACATTCGATCCGGCATCGGAATTCGAGTCTGCGAGTCGCATACATCACCAGCGAAAAATTTATGAACGAACTTATCAATGCTATTCGCTTTGATAAGACGCCGGCATTCCGTGACAAATATCGATCGATCGACGTGTTGCTGATGGACGACGTGCAGTTTATGGCCGGTAAAGAGCGGACGCAGGAAGAGTTTTTTCACACATTCAACACCCTGCACAACAATCAGAAGCAGATCGTGATCTCGAGTGACTGTCCGCCTCGTGAGATACCAACCCTCGAAGAAAGGCTCCATTCGAGGTTTGAGTGGGGGTTGATCGCTGACATCGAACCGCCGGATCTTGAAACCAAGGTAGCTATCCTTAAACGCAAAGCAGACCTGGACGGATTTCACCTACCTGACGACATTGCGATCTTTATGGCCGGCAAGATCAAGAGCAACGTCCGCGAACTCGAAGGGTCGCTGGTACGACTTGTAGCGATCGCATCGCTCAAGGGCCTGCCGCTGTCAAAGATGTTGGCCCAAGAGGCTCTAAAGAACATTATCGACAGTGAACATCCGGCGGGATTAACGATGGACAGGATCTCTCGTACGGTAGCGTCACATTACCAGATGACGGTCGAGGAACTTAAGTCAAAGAGCAATTCGAGGGCGATCGCGGTACCGCGTCAAGTCGCTATGTATCTGTGTAAAAAGCTGACCCGTCACAGCTTTCCCGAGATCGGGCGCGAGTTCGGCGGCAAGCATCATACGACCGTAATGCACTCGGTCGACAAGATAGAAACGCTCACTCGTGACGATCGCGTTTTCCACAAGAGCGTCAGCGAGTTAATTGACAGTCTTTGCAGCTAATTAAAGACTATTTAACGGTTTTTTCAGTGGATCGATTTCCACAACTTAGAGATTCGCAAAATCACTCTAAGTTCAATTTTATCAGTTATTTGAGAAATAGTTTTCCACTTTTCCGCAGCAGGCGTCGATATCGGCCTGTGGAGATCGGTGGAAAACGGCGGCAGGTAAAAGTTATCCGCAGTTTGGGGTATTTATCCACAAGTTTTCCACACCGGCTGTGGACGGAAAAGTGCCCATTTTTTAAGAACTTACGCGGCTTTTACACATATCCACAGGACCTATTACTAGTACTAGTCTTAAATACAGTTTTATAACTAGTTAGTATTAGTAAAAGGGTCGGTGGCGATACGATCTAGGCGTTAGCGGCAGAATCGGTAATGACCTATAATATTCGAAACATCATTGCAAAAGGTTAGAGATTTGGTCGCCTGAAAGGAAGTTTCAGGAAGAGCGATCACCGGGAGTTAAGTGAAATGGAATTTACTATCAAACAGAGTGTCTTGAAAGAAGAATTGGGATTTATCCAGGGTGTCGTTGAGAGAAAAACAACCATCCCGGTGCTCGCCAATATCCTGATCGAATCGATCGGCGAAAACGAGATCCGCATCGTCGGTACCGATCTTGACGTTACTATCCGCTGCGATGCCGAGGCGAATATCGCTCGGCCGGGTTCGATGTGTATCCAGGCTCGCAAGCTTTTTGACATCGTACGAGCTCTGGGGTCAGATGATGTTCATTTCAAAAAGGAAGACAACGAATGGGTCACGATGCGCAGCGGCCGTGCAAACTTCAAACTCGCGGGAGTCAACAAGGATCAGTTCCCGGAGATACCTCAGTTCAAGAGCACTCCGATGAAACTGCCTGCGGCCGTTTTCAACTATTTTATCCAAAATACGGCGTTTGCTATCACCAACGAGGTGTCACGATTCACTTTGTCAGGGGCTAAATTTATCGTCGGCGAAGGTTCGGCCAAGATGGTCACGACCGACGGACACCGACTGGCGTACATCGAAAAAGCACTCGCTGCGTCCGATTCGACGGATGCGATCGATACGTTGATCCCTAAAAAAGCTTTGCTCGAACTCGCCAAGGTTTCCCGCGATACGTCGAGCGACATCAGTTTTGGTGAGGACACTAATCACCTCTATTTTGAGATGGAGGGCCGACTTTTGATCAGCCGAAAGCTATCAGGCAGTTTTCCGAACTACGAGATGGTGATGCCCAAGGACAATGACAAAGAGGCGATATTCGACCTGGACGATATGCGAAACGCCGTTCGCCGCGTCAGTCTGATGGCCGACGAACGCAACCGTTCGATACGTGTCACTGTCCGCTCAGGCGAGATCGAACTCACCGCACAATCCAGCGAAGAGGGCGAGGGACGTGAGGCTGTCCAAGCAGAATATACGGGTGACGAGTTTCAACTCGGTTTTAACTGGCAATACCTGCTTGAGTTTCTGAACAACGCAGGTTCACTCGAGGGATCATCCTCGGCGGACGGTGAGCAGGAGACGGACGGCGACGGAACGGTACGGGTCAAAGAGGGCCGTTCACCGGTGCGTATATCGTTTCAGTTCAAGGATGCCAACGCCCAGACGCAGATGTCCATAGCCGGCGATTCGCTCTACGACTACAAGTACATCGTGATGCCGCTGCGTATATGATCGGTGTTTTTTTGAACTTGAATATTGTAAATTGAACCAGGTCCAAAGATTGTGGATCAAAAGCTTATGAGCACTATTTTCGACCGAAGCGAAGGCGTGATACTTAATAGCGACCCCGAAGAAGTTACTCCGGAAACGCTGGCACAACTCAAGAGCGGAGCTAACTGGTTTTACTGGATCGCCGGATTATCATTGATAAATTCGGCGATCTTTATATTTGGCGGGAATGTCAATTTTATCGCCGGACTCGCGTTCACTCAGTTAATCGATGCGATCTTTGACGCATCTGTATCGCAAGGTGCTGCGAGCGGGATCATTGCGGTCGCTGCGATCATAGATATGATCGTCGTCGTTATTTTTGCATTGATCGGCTACTATGCAAATAAGGCGATTAACGCAGTATTTATAGGTGGAATGGTGATCTATGCGATCGACGGTATCGTTTGGCTGCTGCTCGGTTCACTATTTGCCGCGGGATTTCACGTGTTCGCATTGGTAATGATCTATCGCGGATTTTTGGCGAGCCGCGAGGTCAATCGCATCAAAGCCGAAAACCTGATTCTGAAAATTTGATCAACCTTCCATTCGCCCGATGTCGACGGCGATATTCCGCCACTTTCCACGTCGGAATATCATTACACTCAGAACGCATCTTGTTACGTGGCCCGCAAGTATTGCGAGCCATATATGGATAGGTTCGAGATGTCCGAATTCGCGGATCAAAAAGCAGACGCCGAGCGGGATCACGACCTGCGATATGATCGAGATGTACAGCGGGCTTTTGGTGTCACCGCTACCCTGCAACCCGCCGGTGTATGTAAGGGCGACTGAAATAAACAACCCTGAAAACGCGAGTATTCGCAATAGTTGTATTCCGATCATCACCGCTTCAGGATCGGTCATACCAAAGATGGCCAAAAGCTGTTGCGGAAAGAAGAAGTAAAACACGCCAAGAAACGCAGAACCTGCCATTCCGTAACGTGCGGCAACGCCGACTGCTTTATTGGCACGGTCAGGATGACCGGCTCCGATATTCTGGCCGACAACTGCCGCTGCCGCCCCCATCAATCCGACAGAAGTCCACGTGACGAGTGAGAAAAGTTGCGTGTACGAGATCGCAAAGGCCGCCTGAGCGGCCGCACTCTCTGCTAGTGAGCCGATGAATGAGAGCATCAGCACCCCGCCCACATTCATCGCGATACCCTGAATACCGGTCGGCAAGCCAAACTTGAAAAGCGATCGAATTACCTTCCAATCCGGCCCCCATCCCTGGCCCCGCGGAAAACCGACGACCCAATTGCCGCTCCACATCTTATAAATAGCAAAAAGTCCGACCAGTCCGGTTGCCAAACTGGTACCGATCGCTGCACCGGCAGTGCCTAAAGCAGGTATCGGCCCGAGGCCTCGGATCAGCACTAGATTAAATATAAGATTGAGCAGGGTCATCGCGATCCCCAGCGTCATCGGAGTTCGGGCATCGCCGGCCGAACGCAGTGCTCCGCTCGTCATAAAATATATGAGCAAGCCAAAACTAAAAACGAAAGTTATACGCAAAAACGGGAGAGCCTCGGCCTTGACACCGGGATCTGCATTGACTAGATCGAGCAGTATCGGCGATAGAAAATAGCCGACCGGAGCCATAATGCCGATGGCGATGAATACAGCCGTTAGAAAGGCCTGGTATACGGTCCGATTGACCTTGGCCTCGTCGTGTGCTCCGGCAAATCGAGCCACGAGGACGCTCATACCGGTAAATAGCGACGAAATAAAAACGATGACGACGAGGAATATCTGATAGCTTACCCCGATCGCCGCATTTGCCTTAAATCCGACAAGGTTGCCGACGAGAACGTGGTCGACCATTCCCTGCATACCGGCGATAGCGTTAGTCAGCATCGTCGGCCAAGCGATCTTCCAAACCGCAGCACCGAGCGGGCCTTCGACTATTGAGCGGTCAAATTTCGATGTTTTGGGAGATATTGAAGAGGGCAGGTCGTCACAAACCTCGTCTATATCATCGTTTTCTATGGTTTCTGACATTTGCCGTTAACCAACAGATTACCGAGTAACGGAGGACGGTGGCAAATCGTATCACTTTAATAAATCTAACGTCCGCCAGACTACTTCTTACGGCCCCACGCGACAAATCCGCACAATAACGCAGTTATCGCAGGAAAGATCGCCATTGCCGGCGATCCAATCGCAGATACAATGACGGCGCCGATCATAATGATGAAGAGCAGTGTAGCGGCAAGCGGCGTCAGTCTTGGCCTTATCTTAAGAGCCCACGGCAAAATGAGCCCGAGGCTACCGATGATCTCACACGCGCCGATGAAGTAAATAAAGCCGATCGACAGGAAAGCCGGCATATTCTGGGCCATTTCCTCGGCGGGCGTAAGAAACTTTGAGACGCCGGCAAACATAAACAGCAGTGAAAGAATTATCTGAATGACCCAAAGTAAAGTGTTCATAAGGTGTTAAGACTCCTATCGTTTATCGGCCTCGACCGTCTGTTTTAATTGTGCCAAACCTTTTTCGAAGTCGGCCCCAACCAAGTGATCCATATTTGCGATCAATGAAAATGCCTTCATAAAAAAGTTATTCTTACCGGTCATTGTCCAAGTCACATTGGTCTTGTCAGCGTCTGTTGCCAACCCAAACTCGATAATATTCCTTGCTGCAAACGGAGCATTAAACTCCAGGTCTACCTTGAGATGGTTTGGCGGATGGCTTTCGAGAATGGTCATTTTACCTTCACCGGCCTCGCTGTTTCCGGCCCAGGCATACGAGGCACCGACACCCTTTGCGGGACCTGAGTATGTCGTTTTCATCGCCGGGTCGATCTTGGCCCACGGCGACCAGGATTCCCATTTGTGAAAATCATCGAGGTGGTCAAAGACCATCGAGGGTGGGGCATCGATCGTAGCCGACCGCGTTATCTTAAAGTCTTCAGTCTGAAACGCCACAACCACGCAAAATACAGCAACGATAGCTGCGATGACCACGATCGACGTCAAAACGATCTTTTTCCACATAAGCAAAATTCCTATTTAGGAGACTTTACACCATCAACGCCTGTTAACCTAGAGATTTTTTTAACCACTTTGAGAAGCCGCAGCCGCCTCAAATCAGTAACGTCGGCTGTAACCAAAATGCTCCCGCCGGGTGTAAGATGTATTTAGGAATAAACGATACGGCGCGTGGTCAACTGTAAGAGTTTCCCTATTTTTATATGAAACGATGTGCGAAATGCGGTGCTATATATACCGACGAGACACTCAGCTTTTGTCTGACGGATGGAACGCCGCTCGAAACTACGGATGAGCAAGTAACGGTTTTGCACGGGAACGCCCCCGATACGCTGCCATTCACCCGTGGCGAGCAGATGCGGGTCGATATTCCGCAAAGCTCTCCGCCGCCCCCGTTCCTACCGACGGCAGCAGTTACACAATCATCCGGGCCGGGAATCGGCAAGGTACTACTTGTCATAGGGATATTTGTAGCATTGCTGGTGGTCGGTACCATTGGTGCCGGTGCCCTGCTCTACTTTAACAGAGTGAATCGACAGTCCGCGGTCAACGAAAATGCCAATAGTACGAATCCTAGCACATCGCCAAAACCAACGATCTCACCTTCCCCGACCGATGATCCGACAGAGGTTCTGCGCAAACAGATCGCCAATCTCGAAAAGCGTTTGGACGAGCAAAAGAAGTCGGGCCAACCATCGAATATTCCGCTGACGATGCCCGAAATTCCAACCGCTGCGACGACTACGGCCAGGGTCAATTCGCCGGGTGACGGCTTTCTGGCTCTAAGGACATTGCCGAATAGCGAGGCCGGATCGCGGATCTCTAAGATCCCTCACGGCGCAGTCATTTCGATTGGCGCCTGTGGCCCGGTCGTCAGACCGGTACAGAGGAGCGGCAGATGGTGTCAGGCAAGTTATAATGGGCAAAAAGGTTGGGTTTTTGATGCCTATCTTGTCTATTAGACTCTATTAAATAGAAAGGGTGCAGTCTTTTGGAGGACCACACCCGGTAGGTTTAATCGGAAGGTATGATAGACAGGAATTATGAATTCGTTCTGTTACGGTCGAACGATACCGACGGGGGATAGTAAAACGTCCCCAATGTCCTGAAGCTTGAAATATCAAACTCCTTGCGTGCTCCACAATCGAGACATACGCGATAAGAACCATTTTTGCTCGAAAACGGGCGGCTCAGGTCTCTGTGCCAACATCCGAACAACTTGCCAAATAACCCGATTCTCCGGCCGAAAGAACCGTCAGTTCTATTTATTACACGTTCGGCGATCGAGTTTTGTTCCAATACTGCCTGCATAACTTTTTCCTCTCCGTTTACACTGCTCTGCAGCGTTTCCGTTCACATTATGTAGAACGTATGTCTGAAGGCGTTTTGCACAATCTATGATGAAATGTTCTGAAAAAAGGTTTGTAATATTTTTTTAAAAAGTAGTTAGGCTTTCTCTTGCCTTGCTAATTAGATAGAATCATCGGAAACGATATAGGAGAAACTTATTATGGCTACACGAGCGATTCGTACATTTATACTTATTTCGATTATCGCGATGCTTTCATTTCCGATATACGCGTGGGACGAGACCGGACATAAGATTACAGCCTATATCGCCTGGCAGCGAATGACGCCGGAGACGAGAGATAAGGTCTTTAAGATACTGCTCGCCGCTCCCGAAGATTCACAGATCGGGGCATATTACCTTCATTATGGTTCACGGTCCGAAGAGTCGAGAAAGCGCGAGTTCTTTATGATGATCGCCACTTGGCCCGATATTATCAAAGATAAAAATTTAGCTACTCGGTTCAAGAAATACAGCAACTCGAATTGGCACTACGCAGATTCGTTTTGGACGTGGAAGAATGGCAAAGCCGAGATGGTCGAGAGCACGGACAAGAACGGCCTGGCGATGGACAAGTTGGCCGAATTTAATCAGTTGATCCGAGGCGATGCATCCGATACCGACAAGGCGGTCGCGATAGCCTGGCTCGAGCATCTGATCGGCGACATTCATCAACCGCTTCACACCTCGGGCAAGGTGACAGACTCAAACCCGAAAGGTGACCAGGGCGGCAACCTTTTCTTTTTGACACCCAAGGGCACGCCTCGCGCCCAGCAGGAAAACCTGCATTCGTTCTGGGATTCGATCGTTGCCCAAAATGTACCGAACGCAAAGGATCAGTGCGATGCCGACTATCTGGATCCGATCGCTGATGAGATCATCAAGCTCTATCCGTACTCAAAACTCGAATCGAAGATCGCCGCGGACAAGTTTGACGTTTGGCAAAAAGAAAGCCTGACGATCGCGACCACTGACATTTATAAGGACGTAAAATTCTTTCAATTGCCCTCAGAAAAATATCGAAAACAGGCATTTTCGATCTCGGAGGAACGACTGGCATTGGCAGGATATCGAATGGCAGATCTTTTTAACGAAGTATTTGGTAAACCGGCTGCGGCCAAGTAGAGCCACTCTCAAATGGACCCGACAACAACATTGACCCATTTTCGCGAACGCCGCGACGAAATGATCGACAAGATCATCCAGATCGTCGATATTGAGTCGCCCTCCGGTGACGTTGGTCAAAACTTGAAGGTCGTCGAATGGATCGTCAAATACGCGGCCGAGTCAGGGCTAAATGTCGAAGTCGAGCGAGTTACGGCCGATGGGTTTGGCGAACACCTGATAATCCGGGCCTTTCCGGGGAACGGCAAACATATTCTGTTGCTTGGTCATACCGATACGGTCCATCCTATCGGTTCCATTGCAAAAAATCCGACCCGCATCGATGATGGCAAATTCTACGGATGCGGAATATTTGATATGAAGGCCAACATCATTTTGATGATCGAGGCTCTGAGTTATATTTCGAAAATAGGCGTCCGCCCGCCGTGTCCGATAAATATCTTACTGTCGTGTGACGAGGAAGTAGGCAGCCATACAGGACGCGAAATAGTTGAGAGAGAGGCGGCAAATGCCGAACTCTGCCTGGTGTTCGAGCCGTCGGCTGAGGGCCGAGTGAAAACGGGACGCAAAGGAACCGGCCAATATCTACTAAAAGCCCACGGCAGCCCTGCTCACGCCGGACTCGAACCGGAGAAAGGCGTTAACGCAGTTTCGGAGATCGCCAAACAGGTCGAACGGATCCACGCGATCGCAAGGCCCGATATCGGGACTACGGTCAACGTGTGTACGATCAGCGGCGGCACAACTTCGAATGTGATACCGGCATACGGGCAATGTGAGATCGACGTCAGATTTACGACAATGTCCGAGGCCGAACGTGTGGACAGTTGCCTGCGGTCGCTCCCGCCGTTTGACGAACGGGTGCGGCTAGAGCTTTGCGGTGCAATCAATCGGCCGCCGCTCGAACGAACGCCGCAGGTCGCAGCACTATTCGAAAAGGCCAAGGCCATCGCCCAGAGCTTTGACTACGCGATCGACGAGGTTCAGGTCGGCGGTGCGTCGGACGGTAATTTTGTCGCCGCACTCGGTGTTCCGATTATTGACGGCCTTGGCCTCGCGGGCACCGGAGCACATATGCTCACCGAACATATTATGGTCGGCGACATCCCGGACCGAGCGACTTTGGTCACGCACTTGATCGCCACCGCCGCCCGCTAGCGGTGAGTTCGAATCTTAATATATGGAGGCGCATCTCGTCCGGTGATGGGCTCGGTCTTCAAAACCGTTTGTGAGAGCGCGAGAGCGTAGCTCAGGTGGGTTCGACTCCCACACGCCTCCGCCATACATTAATGAAGGAATGGATCGCACTCAATATGACACCCGGCGTCGGCCCACGGGCGGCGACCAAACTGCTTGAGCGATTTGGCTCCCCGGGAGCGGTTTTTCACGCTCGCAGGACGGAACTCGAATCTCTCCGCATCAAGCCTGAAACTATCGATAGCCTGATCAAACGAGAATTGGAAGCTCGAGCTGAACAGGAACTCGAGCGGGTCAAAGCTCTCGACGGCGACATTTTGATCCTCGATGACGGCAGTTATCCTGCGTTGCTCCGCGAGATCGACGACCCGCCGATCGTGTTGTACGTAAAGGGTGATTGGCAAGGATGTTTTGACCGACCTTGTGTCGGCGTGATCGGTTCACGGACTTGCTCCACCTATGGCGAGAATGCGTCAGAAATGCTGGCTCGCGACCTAGCGTCACGCGGTATTACTATTGTCTCCGGCCTGGCACGCGGCATCGACACCGCCGCTCATCGGGGAGCGATCCGCGGAAATGGCAAGACAGTGGCAGTCATAGGCACCGGGATCGACAGCGTTTATCCACGCGAAAATACCGGCCTGGTTCGTGAAATACTCGCGTCCGGCGGTTGCATCGTCTCACAATTCCCGCTTGGCACACCGCCACTAAAAGAAAATTTTCCATACAGAAACCGGATCATTAGCGGGCTCAGCTATGGAGTGCTGATCGTCGAGGCGTCAGAACGCAGCGGTTCTCTGATCACCGCGCGACTCGCGATGGAGCAAAATCGCGAAGTAATGGCGGTTCCCGGTAATATCACATCGGGAAACTCGTTCGGTACAAACTATCTGATAAAGAGCGGAGCTAAACTCGTGCAGCAGTGGCAGGACGTAGTTTCCGAGTTGCCGTCGGAGATCGCCGCCACGATCTTGCCGCCAAAGATCAAAAAGGCAAAGGCCGAAGAAGCCGTCCGTCAACCCGAACTCATTCCGGCTGATATGAGTGAGAACGAACGTGCGATTTGGACGCTGCTGACGGCCGATGAGGGAACGCATATCGACATCCTGCTTGAATCCAGCAAACTATCATTTGGCGACCTCAATACCGCTCTCGTCGCTATGGACATCCGCGATCTGATCCGCGTTTTACCGGGCAAACATTATGCCCGAAGGATATGACCGACCCGAAATCTAATATTTATAATATTTCCGACAAGGTATAGCCTCGCATTGACAGACTTGTGAACGAGGTGTTAGAAATCAGAACGTCAGCACGCAGTTTAGCGTCTGACATATTTTTTCATTAACGGTTGGATCTGTGAAAAAGCCGATACAAATCACACGTTTTCAAAAGGCGGAGTTTCTCGACCTGGTTCGCCAACTGGATCGCGAGAATGAAAATAAGATCTTTGAACCGCAACTTCCGCTCGATAGATTATCCAAGAGAGTATCGGAGAGTGTGACGCTCCCGGCGAAAGAACCTGCTCCGGAATGCACGACCTGCGGAGTTTGTTGCGATGCTCTGCTGATAGTACCGATCACAAAAGCTGCATCTGAGCGATTTTCGGAATTCTGGGATATCGTCCCGGACGAAACCGCACCGGACACCGTGATCGAGCGCGTACTACCCCGCGATACTGAAAGCGGCAGGTGTATCCATCTGGCCGGCAAACTCGGTAGCGATATAAGTTGTCGGATCTATGCAGATCGACCTACCCCGTGCCGCGATTTTGAAGTGGGCAGCGACCGTTGTCACGGGTACCGGCGACTGTATGGGTTCGAAAATCCGTTGAGTCGGTCAGCTGTAAAGGCGGCCTTGAGGCACATTGAATCCACAAAAACCGATGTTATTACCTATTCGGCAATAGTTGTGGAATCAACAGGTTGGAGAGCGGCGTGCTCAGGCGAACCGTCCGGTGGTGTAACGACGGTTCCGGTGACTTACCTGCGGGTTGCGGTAATAGTTGATGATCGCGAAGATGACGTGATCGCCCTGCACAGTTACGAAGTGTCAGAAGAAGAGTGGTGTGAAAGTGATTTCTTAGGATTAACCATTGAAGAGGCAGAAAGCCTCATCAAAACAAAGGTTTGCCAAGATTAGAACTTTTTGTTTTCCAGGATTCCGTTGCTTGTTGAGTCGCTCGCAAAAGCGAAGATCAACGAAAGAGCTTGGAGCCGTTCGCTTCGGACCATCCGGCCGATATCGACGTCCTGCTCGAATCGATAAGGCTATTGCACGGCGATCTCAATACCGCACTTCTCACACGTTATATTCGCGATATCGTCCGAGTCTTGCTCGCAAAATAGTGAGCACAGTACTTTTGATTACAGCCGGATCTGTCGCGGTATTAATTTCGGTGATGGTATAGCCTCACATTGACAGGCTAGTCAAATAGGTGTTATCAGTCAGAACGTCAGCACGAATTGTGTGTCTGACGGTTTTTTTTCCAGACGCGTAAAAGCGTAGTCATAATCAAATCGCCCACGAAGGCAATGAATTAGTATCCGGCTTTGAGTATCTAGTAAGGCTAACACTTAAAATATTTCGGGCACAAAATATCAAAATCTAACACTCCAGAACTTTACTAAATACCACACTGAATATGTCAAAGAATTTGTTAATCGTTGAAAGCCCTGCCAAAGCAAAGACCATTGAAAAGATCCTCGGAAAGGATTTTCAGGTAAATAGCTGCTATGGCCATATTCGTGACCTTGAAAAAGCCGGGATGGGCATCGACGTCGAAAATGATTTTCATCCCCGCTATATTATTCCGGATGATAAGAAAAAGGTCGTGAATGAACTGAAGTCGTTGGCAAAAAAATCTGATGAAGTGTGGCTTGCAACTGACGAAGACCGTGAGGGAGAAGCAATTAGCTGGCATTTGTGTGAGGTGCTGGGGTTAGACCCAAGATCTACCAAGCGGATCGTATTTCACGAGATTACCAAACCTGCAATAGAAGCGGCAGTAAAGAATCCACGCACCGTGAATATGAACTTGGTAATGGCGCAGCAAGCGCGGCGCGTGTTGGATCGCATCGTCGGGTTCGAATTAAGCCCGGTGCTCTGGCGTAAGATCAGTACAAGCAATAAAAACCTGAGTGCCGGCCGTGTGCAGAGTGTCGCGGTACGCCTCATTGCTGACCGAGAACGCGAGATCAATGCCTTTCAACAAGTAAGCCATTTCAAAATTGAAGGATTATTCATTGCCGATGATATAACCGGAAAATCTGTCACATTTAAAGCGGAAGGCAGAAAACAGGACAGTGCCGAAGATGCAGAAACATTTTTAGTTGGATGCACCGGCGCGAGTTATAAAGTTACCGACGTACGGGTTAAGCCGGGCAAACGTTCACCGGCCCCGCCATTCACCACTTCAACCCTGCAACAGGAGGCGTCGAGGAAACTTGGTTACGGTGTGGCTAAAACGATGCAGATCGCTCAGAAGCTGTATGAAAATGGTCATATCTCGTATATGCGAACAGATAGCGTAAGCCTAAGCACCACGGCACTAGACGACATTACTCAAACTGTGAGAAGCCTTTACGGCGAAAGATATCACCAGTTTCGCAAATTCAAAAATAAAAACGAATCTGCTCAGGAAGCACACGAGGCGATCCGCCCAACCTACACCAGTAAGGCAACGATCAACGATGTAGAATGGCAAAAGTTATACGAACTGATCTGGAAGCGAACGATGGCGTCGCAGATGGCCGACGCTGAGTTGGAAAAAACTACTGTCAACATCGAGATCTCCACCAACAAAGAAGAATTAACGGCGTCAGGTGAAGTATTAAAATTCGACGGATTTCTGAAAGTGTATCGAGAAGATAAAGACGAGGACGAACAGGAAGAATCAACCGGAGGCCTGTTGCCGCCGATGACCGTCGGACAGGCTTTGCCGCTGTCTGAACTCAGGGCAACGGAACGATTCAGCCGTGCCCAGCCGAGATATACCGAAGCATCTCTAGTAAAAAAATTAGAAGAGCTTGGCATCGGGCGACCTTCTACTTATGCACCAACGATCTCTACTATCCAAAAGAGAGAATACGTAGAAAAGAGAGATAAAGACGGTACGCCAAGGGCTCACAGGATATTGGTATTGAAAAACGATTCCATCAGCAAAAGAGAAGAATTTGAAAATACAGGTGCAGAAAAAGCAAAACTCTTCCCGACGGATCTAGGGTTAGTGGTGACGGACTTTCTGAAACAGCATTTCGACGACATTATGGATTATGGCTTTACTGCCAAGATCGAGGGAGAGTTCGACGAGGTAGCAGGCGGCAAATTGAAGTGGAACGACATGCTTGAGGAGTTTTACGGCCCCTTCAAAAAGGATGTCGACAACACCATCGAAACTGCCGAGCGTGTAAAGGGCGAAAGAGTTCTGGGAACTGACCCCGAGAGCGGAAAACCAGTGGTCGCGCGTATGGCGCGCTATGGTCCGATCATACAGATCGGGAGCGTCTCTGAAGAGGAGAAGCCGCGATTTGCAAAAGTCCCGACAGGACAGAGCATTGAGACGATAACTTTTGATGAAGCTCTGACCTTGTTTAAGTTGCAGACGGCGATGGGCAGTTATGACGGCAAAGAATTGTCGGTAAGCGTGGGTCGCTTCGGGCCTTACGTAAAGTGGGGTGATGAGTTTGTGTCGATACCCCGCGGCATCGACCTTGGAACGGTTGATACGGAAAAAGCGATCGAATTTATAAAAGCCAAACAGGAGGCGGATGCTCCGGTTGGTGAATATGATAGTAAACCTATCACAAAAGGGACGGGGCGTTTCGGGCCGTTTATAAAATGGGACGGTCTGTTTATCAACGTGCCGCGTCGATATGACCTTGAGAATCTGACCCAGGCCGAGATGAACGAACTTATCGAGGCAAAGGTCAGCAAAGAAGCCAACCGCTATATCCAACGTTGGGAAGATGAGAAAATATCGGTCGAAAATGCCCGTTGGGGACCTGTCATCAAATTCGGCAAAAAGATAATTTCAGTGCCAAGAAAAGCTGATGGAACACGCTCTACAGCAGACGAGGCGGCAGTTCTGACACTTGAACAGGTTAAAAAACTTATTGAAGCTGAAGTCCCGGACGCATTTAAGAAGAAGGCAAAGCCTGCAGCTAAAAAGACAGGTGCTAAGAAAACTGCGAAGAAGAATGGTCGATGATGGAAATTTTCGGATTCGAACTTTTAATGAGCCGCCGCCGATTTTTCGCACAAACCGGTTAAAGAAAAGTGCTCATCGTGCGGCATACGGTTTCTAGTGGAAAAGACCAACAAGGATGATGGCGCCGTGCGACATTGCCAAAACAAAGACTGTGATTATAAAATGACTGTCGATAACACGGATTTAACATCTGACGTCACGACAGACCAACCTGCGGTTTAAGTCGACCCAATGAAAGAAAATCTTCAGTTCTTACAGGCATTTTTAAAAAATCCGATGAAGGTCGGAGCCGTTGCCCCTAGTTCTCCGGAGCTTGCAGCCGAGATGTTGATCGGCATAAAGCCGGACGAAAATAATATCGTCCTCGAGCTAGGCGTCGGTACCGGAGCGATCACCAAATATCTCCAGCAGATCATTCCCAATCGGGATTCATATCTCGGTATCGAGCTTGATTCGGAAATGGTGAAGAATCTCGGCAAAAACTACGCTGACCTAAATATTGTGTGCGGAAACGCTGCCGAATCATATCGGATCCATCAGGATTCCGGCCTCGGCAAAGTGCGATATTTGGTTTGCTGCCTGCCGTTTGTCTCGTTGCCTAAAGAGGTGAGTGAGAGCGTTTTGCTCGAGATCGAAAAGTTTATGGATGCTGGTTGCGAACTGCGGATCTTTCAGTACGCTCACGGTTATTACCTGCCGCCCGCGATAAAATTGCGCGAATTTTTGAGAAACCGCTACGGCAAATCCAAACGGAGCCCGCTCGTGTTAAAAAATGTGCCTCCGGCGTTTACGCTTACCTGGTCATCTATCTGACAAATCTTTACATCATTTTCCTTCCGTCTTGTGTTATAAGTAGTTTTGCTTTTACACGAGAATCATTTTATTTTTCAGGAGACATTTAGATATGCTACGACGCAAGATTGTAGGTGTATTTGTAATTTACGCCTTTTTGCTGCCGACGCTCGCTCTAGGGCAATCTTCACCGAAAGTCTATGAAGCACCGAAAGAGGTGCTTGATAAGATCAAAGAAGAAGGAACAAAGAATTCGCAGATAATGCAGACCCTCGGTTATATGTCCGATGTGATCGGACCGCGATTAACCGCATCGCCGGGTGCAAAGCGTGCCAACGATTGGACGCGCGACACGCTTGCAAAATGGGGCTTGCAGAATGCTCATCTCGAATCGTGGGGACCATTCGGTCGCGGCTGGACGCTCAAGCGATTTACGGCTATGGTCGATGGACCGACCGCATTTCCGTTGATCGCGTACCCAAAGGCGTGGTCACCCGGCACTGATACGTTGGTTCCGGCACCCACGGTCGATCCGAAAGCAAAAAACAAATCTCAACCTGCGGCCGCAAATCCGCATACTTCATACACGGGCGAGGTCGTTCGTTTCAACGCTCAAAACGCGGCCGAACTCGAACAGTATAAGGGCAAGCTGAAAGGCAAGATCGTATTGATCGGCCCGATCCGTGAGTTAAAAGCCTGGATGGAAGCGCCCGGCAAACGATTTACCGACACGGAACTTCTTAATATGGCAGACGCCCCCGATCCGGCAACAATCCGTCGGGCGGCAGGCGGTCCCGGCGGCAATCCGAACTTTGCTCAAATGATGCAGTTCAATTCGGCGAGGATGCGTTTTCTGGTCGATGAGGGTGCGGCGATTCTGGTCGACTCAGCACGCGGTGACGGCGGCACGATGTTTGTTCAGGGTGCGACGGCAGTTCAACCGCCACCTGCCGCCCCGGGATCACCGGCCAATCCGCAGGTTCGCGTTTGGGACAAGGGTGCAAATGTACCTATCCAAGTGAGTGCTTCAACCGAACATTTCAACCGCGTTGCGAGAATGATCGATGCCGGCGAAAAGGTAACGATGACGATAAATCTCGCCGTTGACTACCAGGATGCGGACCCCAATGGATACAATACGCTCGCTGAGATCCCCGGAACGGACAAGGCCGACGAAGTCGTAATGCTCGGAGGTCATCTTGACTCGTGGCACGGCGGAACCGGTGCGACCGATAATGCGGCCGGCTGTGCTGTGATGATGGAAGCAGTCCGCATCATCCAGGCACTTGGACTCAAGCCGCGTCGGACGATCCGTATCGGATTATGGACGGGCGAGGAGCAGGGCCTATACGGTTCACGTGCCTATGTCAAGCAACACCTTGGCTACCTCGGTGACGGCACGACGCCAGCATTCGGCGGCGGCGGCGGCGGACGAGCGACCACCCCACAACCGCTAACGAAATTGGCTGAATATGACAAACTTTCGGCTTACTTCAATATCGACAACGGTACGGGCAAGATCCGTGGCGTGTATATGCAGGGTAATGAGGGTGTCCGGCCTTTCTTTCGAAATTGGCTTTCGCCTTTCAAAGACCCCAAATGGTACGATGCCTCAAAGCCGCTCGATATGAGTGCGAGTACGCTGACGCTTGAAAATACGGGCGGCACTGACCACCTCAGCTTTGACGGGATCGGGTTGCCGGGCTTTCAGTTCATACAGGATGCGGTCGAGTATGACACTCGCACACATCACTCAAATCAGGATGTGCTTGACCGCATCCAACCGGATGATGTTAAGCAAATGGCGATCATCGTGGCGACATTTGTCTATCAGGCCGCGATGATGGACGACAAAATGCCGCGAAAGCGATAACTTACTCGATTAGCTGTTAATTGACGATTTGCCTGAGAGTGCTGTCTAGCGGTGCTCTCAGGCAATTTTTTGTTTCAAATTTCGCGTTTATGGGTTAAAATCAGGCGATTTACCGGATATCAATATGGCTAACATCGAATTTTACAGCGGAGCGATCGACGCGTCCGGTTGTGTCAGCAACGGTTGGAATCTAGTTAAGCAAAATTACGGCCTGTTTCTCGGTATAACGCTCGTTGCGATGATAATCGCGGGCTGCATCCCCTGCTTCAGCTTGTTTTTGGTCGGACCGATAATGGGCGGCGTCTTTTACGCCGTGTTGCGCGAAATGCGCGGAGAACCGATCGAGTTTGGGATGATGTTCAAGGGATTTGAGAAATTTGTTCCGCTGATGGTGATCGGTATCATTCAGTCCATCCCGGAGATCGTCGGCCAAGGCATACGATTTACGGTCGACATCGGTCGGATCGGTTTATTGGGCGGCGATGGCGGATCCGATCGTGAGTTTTTTCAAAGTTCAGATCAGGGCCTTGCGATCGCCGGTGGCGTTTTGATCATTTTGGCTATAGTGGGCGTGCTTTTTATGCTGTTGGCGGTCGTGTGGCGAGTGCTGTTGGTTTTTGCGATCCCGCTTGCGATGGAGCACGATCTCGGGCCGGTAGATGCGATGAAATTGAGTGCCAAGGCCGCGACCTCTAATGTGGGTGGACTCGTCGTGCTCTTTATATTTGAAGCTCTGGTCGCGCTACTCGGATTTTTGATGTTGTGTGTCGGATTGTTTTTTGTAATGCCGATCATTTATGCAGCAAATGCGTTTGCCTATCGGCAAGTATTTCCGTTGATCGAACAGAACTTCCAAATAACGCCGCCGCCGCCGACGATTTACGGCAGTAGCTACGGACGCGGTATGTAGTCCTTAGGTTAAATTCCATAAACGGAACACCAGGGTCCGTTTGAACGCCGCCGATACGGATCTAACAATTTCGTCCCCTTGCGTTCTTAGCATCTTTACGTTGAAAATAAAGCTGTATGGAAACAGCAGTCGAACAGTACAAGGTCGCAAACGAACCGTATTATTTGCCGTTAAAAAACGAGGTCGAGCTTTTCGAAGCCGCTTACGTCGCAAAGCTTCCTGCGATGCTCAAAGGCCCGACGGGCTGCGGCAAGACGCGCTTTGTCGAGTATATGGCGCATAAGTTGGATCGGCCGCTTATCACCGTCGCCTGTCACGAAGACCTTTCATCGACCGATCTCGTCGGCCGCTTTCTGCTCGAGGGCGAAGAGACTGTGTGGCACGACGGCCCTCTGACCGCCGCGGTGCGTGCCGGTGCGATCTGCTATCTCGATGAGGTTGTCGAGGCCCGCAAAGACACAGTCGTCATAATTCATCCGCTGACCGACGATCGCCGCCGTCTGCCGATCGAAAAACGCGGCACCGTGATCGAGGCACCGCCCGAGTTTATGCTCGTCGTGTCGTACAATCCCGGATACCAATCGATACTTAAAGACCTAAAACAATCTACACGTCAGCGTTTCGTGGCAATGGAATTCGACTATCCCGATGCGGAAGCCGAGACCGAGATCGTCGCCAAGGAAGGTGGGATCGACGAATCCACCGCGGCTGACCTGGTGGCGATCGGCCAAAAGGTGCGCAATCTTCGCGGCCATGGCCTCGAAGAGGGTGTCTCGACACGCCTCCTCATCTACGCCGCCCAAATGATCGCCCAAGGCATCTCGCCAATCGCCGCCGCCGAAGTCGCCATCTGCTCACCCATAACCGACGACCGCGAACTCCAACGCTCGATCCGCGAGATCGTGACGACCATTATCTGAACTATTATGACAAAGACCGATCGCCGAGAATTTCTCAAGATATTAGGCCTCACTACTGCGGGTATCGCAGTTGGTTCGCACGGTGTATTCGGACAGAAGCTGAGTAAAAGGTCGTGCATTATCATTGGTTCCGGTTTGGCCGGGCTGTCGGCGGCATTTAAGTTAACGAAAGCCGGTTGGAGCGTGACCATCCTGGAAGGCCGAAGCCGTCTCGGCGGCCGTGTTTTTTCGCATTCGATGCCCGAGAACAAAGATCTGACATTTGAGCTCGGCGCCGAGTGGATAGGGGAGGATCACGAGCGCATCAAGGCTCTTTGCTCGGACTTTAAGATCGGCCTTCAACGTCATCAGTTCGACGACTATCTGCAGCAGAACGGCAAGGTCTCGCGTCCCGGCGAATGGGGCTTTTCGAGCGAGGCAAAGGGCGCATTTGAAAAGATGGTCAAGGGCTATGCGAAATTAACAAAGCCGCAGCAAGAGCGACTCGACCGCAAGGATTGGTGGACGCACCTTTCAGACATTGGGTTTTCGCGCGAAGATCTGATCCTTCGCGACTTGGCCGACAGCACTGACTTTGGCGAATCGATCCGCCACGTGTCGGCTTTTGGAGCGCTTGCCGAATACGCTGAGAATGACGAGACGCGTACAAAGAATCAGATGGATTATAAGATGACCGGCGGCAATTCGCGGCTGATCGAGGAATTTACAAAGCGCATCGGTCCCGAAAATATACGCACCGGAATGAAGGTGACCGACGTCAAACAGCGGGCCGGCGTGGTTACGGTCACGGCAGGCGGCGAGAGTTTTCGCGCGGATGCATGCATCTGTACGGCTCCGGTTGCGAGTCTTCGCAAGATAAAATTTGACACGCCGCTCTCGTCTGTTCAGGCGGCCGCCGCTGAAAAGCTGATCTATGCACGTATCATTAAGAACTCTGTGCTTTACGACAAACGGTTTTGGAAGGACGATAACTTCTCGCTCGTCTCCGACACGACGTCGCATTACTATTTTCACTCCACCCAAAATCAACCCGGCAAACAGGGCATTTTGACGGCATACGCGGTCGGCGAAAAGGCCGATGTGCTCGCGTCGCACGACGATCGTCGGCGTATGAATATCATCACGCGCGACCTGACGGATCTCGATCCGGCGGCACCTAGCCTCGCACGCGGCATCACGTCATACGCGTGGCAGCGTGACGAATACACCGAGGGAGCCTACGCGCTCTACCGTCCCGGCCAATGGTTCGGCATCCGCCCGCTTCTCAAAGTGCCCCACGGCAAGGTACTATTCGCCGGCGAACACCTCGCCGATTGGCAAGGCTTTATGGAAGGCGCGATCAACACTGGCGAAGAAGCCGCTGACCTGCTGATAAAGTAGTCCGAGCCGCCATCTTTGTCGTTATAACCGACGACCGCGAACTCCCGCTCGATAAACTAGAGAAGCTGGGCGAGATGCTTGAGGAGCGGAAGTCAATAAGCGGCGGAGCATAACCAAACACCAATTAATGGCATCAAACCATCATGTACAGACTGATCCCCCTTTTCATATTTGCATTGATTGCTGGATCTGTTCAGGCCCAAAAGGTGCCAGATAAGATTGTTGTATCGGATGAGCTCAACTTTATAGCGTTCTTTCCCGAGCCACCAATCAAATCCGAAAGCTCAATCGATACTAGGTTTGGTAAAGCATATTCCAGACGGTGGACATTAGAAGTGCCAGCCGGATTCTACGAAATCTCGGTGGATGACTTTCAAGACTTATCCGTCGAGAAGAATGACAAATCACTGAACGCATTTTACGATTCCGTTTGTAGTGACTTTGCAAGTCAGTATGGAGCGAAGTGTAACAACTATTGGAGCAAAGAATTATTTGGTGAAGTTGGGAAGCATGCGGGAGGCCGCACAAAGTCTTCATTTGTGTACGTCGAGATGTACTTGGTGAACAAGCGACTTTACCAGTTGAAGACTGTCCTGAGCACTTCGATCGAAAACGATAGACAAGCCATGCTTGAAGTGCAAAAGTTTTACGATGAGTTTGTCTTCGTATACCGAAAGAATAATGAGGAGAAATTTACTTACGGAATACCGCCTTCGATCTCACAGAAGAGAAGTGATTCGCTGAACTATCCCGCGATCTGGTTCGCGCCGATCAACGACCCAAACAAACCCGACTGGGAGATACTGCCGCAGGAGGCTAAGGCGGGTGAGGTTATTTTGTCGAAGCGGAATGAGCTTGGGATATTGTCGAACTTTGCGGCGACGCCGTTTGAGATGGACGGAAAGCGTTACGCGAGCGTCGAAGGTTTTTGGCAGATGATGCTTTATCCTGAGGAGCCCGACGATCCGCGTGCTAAGGATAAACTTGTGACTTGGAAATACACCCGCGAGCAGGTCGCACAGATGACCGCCTTCGAAGCAAAAGCCGCCGGAACCTTGGCCGAAGAGAACATGAAGACGCTCGGCATCGATTGGTGCACGTTCGAAGGCAAGAGATTTCTTTACCGCTCCGCAACACCCGGCGAGCATTACAAACTCATCCTCGCCGCGATGCGTGCCAAAGCCGACCAAAACCCCAAAGTAAAACGCATCCTCCTCGCGACCGGCGATCTCATCCTAAAACCCGACCACCACGGCGAAGAAAACCCGCCACCTGAGTGGCTTTACAACGACATCTGGATGCAGATAAGAAAGGAATTAACCGCGGATAAACGGAAATGAACGCGAATATCACTGCCTAGCCTATTTGCGTGTATCTGCGTCCATCTGCGGTTAATTTAGCTCTGTAAATAGAGAACCACCCCGTCAGCCGCCACCCCTCCTTCGTACGGAGGAGATCTTTTGAACAGTGTTAACATTCATTTAACACCCAATTCACCTCTCGTTAACTTCTCATCTCTAATCTACTTTTTGCAGCCAAGAAATTTAACAAATGAAGGAACCAGGGCGACGGTTTTCGGCTAGAGCTGTAAGATCGCCCGCCAAAGTAGTTTTACAAAGGAGTGATGATGAAATCCAACATCTTCGTACGAGTTTTGTCAGCGATATCGATCGTCTTATTCGCATTCATAATTAACATATCGGCTCAGGCCAACGGCAAAATTGCCGGCACGATAACCGACGTTAATGGCGGCATCATTCCGGGTGCCACCGTCACGGTGACCAATGAAAAGACGGGCGAGGCCCGCAACGTACTCGCTAAGGAAGACGGCACGTTTCTCGTCGTCAATCTGCAGCCGGCGATCTATACGGTTGCGGCCAGCGGCAGTAACTTTGCGACTGCGACCAAAAGGAATATCGAATTGCTTGTCGGACAAGAACTCGATCTGGAGCTGAAGCTGCAGGCCAAGGGCGTGACCGTTTCGGTTGACGTTATCTCCGGCGAAGACTTGATCGTCAACACGGCGTCAGCCAGTATGAGCGCAAACGTCAATGCCCGCGAGGTCGAGGGTCTGCCGATCAACGGCCGCCAGCTATCGCAGCTATATCTGCAGGCTCCGGGCGGCGTCAACAGCGGCAGCGGGACATTTTCGGACATTCGCTTTTCGGGCCGAGCCAATAATCAAAACGTCGTTCGGTACGACGGCATAGAGGGCACCGCGATCATCGATGCGAGCCCGGGCAACCTGAACGGCGAAGTGCCGTCACCGTTTCGTCTGCAGTCGAGCCTCGAAAACGTGCAAGAATTTCGCGTCGATTCGAGCAACTTTCCCGCCGAGTTTGGCACCGGAACCGGAGGACAGATCAGCGTTGTCACAAAGTCCGGCGGCAATAGCTTTCACGGTTCGGTGTTTGAATATTTCCGCCGCGATTCATTGGATGCCCGAAACTTCTTTGAAAACTCATCACCGGGGATCGACAAGGGCAAGCTTTCACTCGACCAGTTCGGCGGATCGATCGGCGGGCCGATCATCAAGGACAAGCTATTCTTCTTCGGCAGCTATGAGCAATACCGCGGCCGTTTCGGATTGAATTTTGTCGAAGCCGCACCTAGCCTGAGTCTGGCGTTGCCTGGAGCATTTATCCCCGGAACCACAACACCGGTCAATCCTCTGATCCAACCGTTTATCGCTGCATTTCGCTCTCCAAACGCCGTAGTTATACCGGGAGCCTCGGCCGTGTCCGGATTTGAGGTACTTCAAATCCAGGACAACGAGAAGGTCAACGAAAAAGCATTAGCTGCTCGAATTGATTATCAGATCAACACCTACCATAAGCTCTACACGCGTTTCTTTCGCGATGAGGGGACCGATATCGCACCCGAAGGTATTTCGGGTCGCGTGACATCGATCGAGGCCGTCCCGCAGAATGGTGTCGCAGGGTTTCAGTCGATCCTACGGAAAGACGGATCGCTGATCAACGATTTTAAGTTCGGCTACAACGCCGCCCGCACACGGATCAACGGCCAGGCGGCGACCGTCGGCGGCCTCGACTTTTCAAACTTGATACTTAACATTTCCGGTAGCGTCGCAAATACCGGCATCGCGGGCCAGGGCACTTCGTCAGGCATTTCGATCCCGGGAGGCCTCGTCCGAGCCAATTCTGCGACCAACGGCCGCGGGCAACCTTACACGCCATATTCGCTTTCGTTCGTCGATAGTATCAACTGGGTTCGCGGGAATCACAATTTCAAATTTGGCGGCGAGGTTCGCCTGATCAGAATGTACACAGACCGCCTGGGCGGCACGACATACACGTTTTCAAATCTCGCGTCGTTCCTAGCGAATACGCCGACGTCGGTACAGTATCTGGGCGACGTAAGTGCCCCGAGTCCATTCAACAACGGACTAACGGGACAGCGTTTGGCAAAGCAGGAATATTACATCGGTTATGCTCAGGACGAATGGAAGCTCAAACCCGGACTTACATTGAGTTATGGGCTTCGCTACGAGTATTACACTCCGCTCCACGAAGCAAATAACGGCCAGGTGCTTTTTGATATCAATACCGGAACTCTGCGACCGTCATCTGAGGCGGCGTTCAAATCGTCCAAAAACAATTTCGGGCCACGCGTCGCATTGTCATGGTCACCTGATCAGGATGGTAGCGGATTCTTTTCAGCCGGAAAGTCCGTTATCCGCGGCGGCTTAGGGCTCTATTACGGCCCGGGACAGACCGAGGATCAGATCCAGCCGATCGAAAGCGACCGCGTTAGCTCAACGGTGACGAGCGGTTCGCTACTCGCGTTTCCCGCAAACATTCCGGGGATCATTGCCAATTTTAATGCAAATCCCAACAATCGCAGCTACCAGCCGCGTGCATACTCGAACGACTACACTATTCCGGAACGCATCTTTCAGTACAGCGTTTCGTGGCAGCAGCAACTTCCCGGCGGAATAACGACAACGCTTGGGTACGTTGGCAGCAATGGCAGCAATCTATTTCTGAGAAGCGTCGCCAATCGGATCCTGCCTGGCCAGACGACCATCGCAAACGGAACCAATATCCCGACCGGGTTTGGCGTCATCAACCGCACCAATCCGACCGGGCAGGTCATCGGGGTGACGACGGTTCGTCAATTCAGCATCGTCAGCGGAACGACCGTCTCAAATCCGTATGCCGAGATCGACTATAAGACGAGCGGCGGCGACGATCGATACAATGCTCTCCAGTTTTCGGCCCAACGCAGCTTTCGCAGCGGTTTGACGATGAACGCCCAGTACACATTCGGCAGTAGCCGCGGCACGACAGCGGGTTCAAACGAAGCTCGAACGAGCGCTCAACTCGAAAATTTTGAAGCCGATCGCGGCCGCAATAATTTCGACGTGCGTCACACGTTCAATCTAAGTGCACTTTACGAACTACCTTTCGGCAACGGTAAAAGATTCGATCTCGGCCGCACCGGCAACTTCCTGCTTGGCGGTTGGGAGCTCGGCGGGATCATTAACGCACGAAGCGGCGTTCCGGTCGAGGTGTTGGTTGTGAGGCCTGACATCGTCGTTCAATGTCAGCAAGCGGGCGGTTGTCCCAACGGTGCAGGCGGATTTTTTGCAAATGGCTTCGTCGCAAACCTGCCATCGTTAGGAGCATCGTTCCCGTCATTGCCGACCGGCTTCGTCGCGGTCGTCAATACTCCGGGAGGCGGCAATTCACGCAACGTTCGTCGGCCAAATCTGATCGCGGGCGTCAACCCGTATCTCAATAATGACCGCAACTACATTAATCCGGCCGCGTTCGCGACCCCAGCACCGGGCACATGGGGCGATCTTTCCAGAAATGAGCTGTCCGGACCATCTTTCCGCCAGGTGGATATGATCGTTGCAAAACGGTTCAGGATCAGAGAAACGATGAATTTCGAATTTCGTACCGAATTTTTCAACATTTTTAATCAGACGAATTTCGCTAATCCATCGACCACGATCAGCAACGCTTTGCCAAATCTAGCATTCAATTCGGCGACATCGATCTACTCCGCAACTTCGTCGAATGTCATTCAACCGGGCCAGGCATTCACACAGGGTGCCGCAGGCTCGACATTTGGCTTGCTACGGTCAACCGTCGGCCGTACGGTCGGCTTGGGTTCAAATCGGCAGATACAGTTTGCGTTCCGATTTAACTTCTAATTCAAGGGGGAACCAGGGGTAAAAAGGGTGCGTGAAGATAACTCTTCCCGCACCTTTTTTAAGTGTATCCGAGCAACTAACGCGGGCATTTTGCGATCGGTGGATCGCTATTTGATGACCGCGGTATTCTGCTTTTCTTTCGGATCGAACGGTGATGCCTGGTAGCGCTTTACGGCGTCCTGGGCGTTGTCGTAGTTGTCGCCGATGGTCTCGGCACGTTTATATGCACCGACCGCTCTCGTACGGTCGCCTTTGGCATCGTAGGCATTTCCCATTTTGATCTCGGACCAAACATGCAGCCACATCGGTCGGGCTGCTCCTTGATTGCCGAGGTCGCGGGCCGCCTTAAAGTTGTCGATCGCCAGATCGTAATTACGTTGTTCGAGGAACAGCAGACCAAGATGGTAGTAGATCCAGGCGTTTGAGCGGTCGAGTTTGAGTGCGGCTTCAAACTGTGTCTGCGCCTCGACATAATTGCCTTCCTTAAACTGCTCGATTCCGCGGCGGGCTATCGACGAAACGCGAAGGTCTGGCGAAATCCGCAGTATCTTATAATTAGGGTCGATGATCACGGCTAGCGGTTTGCCGGTCGATTCGATATTAAAATCCGCACTTGCATCTTCGATATTCACCGTCACATTTTGAGATTGGGCCTCGCCTTCAGACCGAAGTTGCAATTCAAGCGGCAACCTCAGGTTATCGTAGTTTTGCGAGACCGTGCCGCGTGTTATAAACTTGCCGCCCTTGGTCCGAATGATCTGGTAATCAGCGTTAAATTCGGGTACGCCGGTGCCCTCCACCCAGCGGGCAAAAAAGTAACGCATCGGCTGGCCCGCGATACGCGACGCTAGTTTTTCAAAATCGTCGATCGACGCGCTCTTACCGCGATATTCGGCAAGGTATGTCTTCAACAGCAGATCAAACTTATCCGCGCCGAGCGTATCGCGGAGTAATTTGAAGACGAATGCGCCCTTGCCGAACATAATGTACTGGTAAGCGATCGACTGATCATCTAGATTTGCCGGAGCACGCAATAGCGATGCGGTTTGTTCAAAAGTCAGAGCTTTTTCCAAAAGTTCGCGGCGCATATCCTCAAGCTTTGCCGCATCGGTCACGCTTTCGCGAAGCATCACGGCACTATATTCTGCAAGTCCCTGTGAAAGCCAAACGTCATCAAACGATTTGAGTCCAACCGTCAAACCCCACCACTGAAGTGCCGCCTCGCGCTGAAGTCGCGTGACCGTCACATCGCGGCCCTCTTCGAACTGGCGATTGGCGATAAAAAGCATTCCCTGCGCCGAGTAGAAATCGAGACTGTCATTATCGATCTCAATTATGTTCAGTTTCTTAGCCGTATCGGCCGCACCAAAACTCTTGGAATAGAACTGCAGTGCCGAGCCAAGAGTTTCGCCGTAGCGCGAGATCAATTCGTTGTTACCGCTACGAGTGAAAAACTGGAGTTCGTAGTCGCCAAATCTGAGCGATTTGGATTGATACTTGCCGTAAGCAAAATTGCCGACCAACGACGGCCGCGATTGCACATAGCGATATTTGCCGCCGCTCGGTGCCACCGGCATATCGCTGTAACCGACCGGCGTGAGTCCGCCCGGGAGCGAGATAGTGACGTCCGAAGTCGCCAGATCCGCAGCGTAATCGTGAAACGGAAACCAACGTGCGGCGTACATTAGATAACCTTGATCAGTACCGATATAGGCGAGGCGCTTAGTCAGAAGCGGGCCGCCGACAGGCAATTCTAAAATACCGTTGTACTTGAACCGGAGCGTGATCGGCGTTCCTTTGATAGCGGTCTCGCCGAGATCGATCCTGACGTTAGGGCCGATGTCGGCCACGCCGGCTTGATCCTGTATGAACGAAAGCCCCGGCGTGGATGCGGCCTTTACGCTCGGTCGCGTAGGCGGCCTTACGCCGGGCTTGACGACCGTATCAGTAACCGTGGTGGTTGCCCCGATCCTTGTGATCGAATCGACCTTGAGCGAGCCGTTAAGCTCAAATGTGATGTTACGCGTGTCGTCGAGCGGCGTGAAAGTCACGTCTACCGTCGCGTTTATCTTTCGCTCAAGCGGTGTCAGCGACACGTCCATTACGTAATTGGTCACGTCGAACGGTGCACGTTTCACCTGCTGTGCAAAGACCGACAACGACAATACGGACAATAACGCAACCGCTTGAAAGACTCTGATCAGTATCTTCTTCATTCTGTTTTCTGCAACAAAAACGCCTACCTCAATTGTGCTCTCTTATGATGAGCGCAAATTACAAATCGTTTGCCTATCGTACATATATCGGGTTTGATACGATCCAGGGCATCATCGAACCGGTTTCGCCTAGGGCGTCCTGATATATCTCAACACGATAAACGCCGGGCCCATCGGGTTTGACCGAAAACTCGTCGGTCTCTGCCTGTTCGCCAAATTTCTCGCCGTTCTTAAAAATAACGGTTCGTGCAGTGACCGGCGACGACGCCTTAAGCGACAGTCCCTCGGAGAACACTACCTCACCGCCCTGTTGGGTCGTTTCGACTCCGCTGGTTGCCACAAATGAGAATCCCGTCGTATCGCCGAAGGCGTCAAAGCCGGTGAAATAGTTGCCTTGCCGGATTGCCTCGATCAAAGATTCGCGGTTTAGTGCAACGTCTTTCGGCAACAAAATATGCATTCGGACAATACGGAAAGTGACGTCGTACGGATCGATCTTGATATTTAAGAGTTTGCCGCCGGTTTCGGTTCCGAATAAATGGATGCCGATATTCGAATGGCCGTCGGTGCCGCCAAACATCGATATACGCCGCGCCTTTGATATTTCATCGAACTGCTGCAGGTTAACGTCCGGCCTTTTTAGATGATCGGCAAACATCAATGCGGGATACGAATATCCGGACCATAGTGCGTCGAAAATGAGCGTCAACGGATTGGCACGCTTTGCCATCGTCTTGAGGTTAAATACTTCGATCCCGTCAAACGCTGAGTCCCAGGTCTTAAACTTCTCAGGATATGCGATCACCGCTAAACCCTTTTCTGAATGTATTTTGGATAGAACGCCGCCGGTGTGCTCGAATCTAAACCCTGCCGCATCTGCGCCGCCGGGAAGCATAAAAAACCTATCCGAATCGGCCGTGTCGATCTCATTTCCGCCAAGGAAAAGTGTCTTACCGTAAATGCCGTTGAGCGTCATTGCGGCCGTGTCGTAACTTTCCGAGTAGTGTTCGGTCATCACGACAAAATCGAGATCATTGGCATTTGCCGCAGCGATCAACTCATCAAAACCACCGGTGCTGTGGCCGCCCAGACTAGTGTGAACGTGGATATTTCCCTTGTATTCGACGTAATTCGGGTCGGTCTTGGGCTTTCTCTGCGACTGGATCTGCGCGACCTTTTCCGCACGATTTCCGATCAAATAGCGGCGATAGATGAACGGTACCTGCACCACCACAAGGATAGCCAGCAATGCCAAAATGATCTTTTTGATCCGTTTCACCTATTCGTTAATAAAATCTACCGAAACGATACGTTCGGAAATCGCTTTACCAAACACGGCTACCTTTAGATGCTCCGGATGGTCAGAATAGCTTGCCAGAGAGTCGCGATCGGTAAAAGTCGACACCAATCCGGTGTCAAATGACCTGTCGAGGTGCAATATGTCGGTCCCGACCTCAAACGAAATGATCTCAGGGATCACGCCTACAAGTGCTCGCAATTGCTCGATGTGATTAAGACGATCCGAGGCACTAGCCTCCGGTTTGTATTTCCAACAGACAATGTGTGTCAACATAAATGTGCTATTTCGGAGCGGTTTGCTTCAACCTCTCCCGTGTGAACAACGCGTCGTCGAGGTTTCCGGGGTATTCGCGGCTAATGACCTCGATCGTGATCTCTGCGCCATAAACGTGATTCGTTACCACTGTTTTGGCTATATAGGGCCTACCATTTGCTGATTTGACTTCCTGCACGACGTACGTTCGGATCTTTTTTTCCAAATTATCAAAAAGGTTCATTTCAATGGGTAAATAATTATCCTTGTCAAAAACCACTCTGCTCATCGCGATCGCCGATTTTTGGCCGTCCTTTAGCTTTCCCTCGACCTCGAAACCGTTCCCGCGTTCGCCGATCAGTTTGTAATCGTATTTGTCCCACGTGCCTAGCAGTTCCTGAGCGGTAAGTCCCCCGATAAACATTTTGCCGGTGTCAGTTTCGCGAAATTCGCCCCGAGACGCCGCGTAGGTCACTACGACCGCCGGTTTTCCCTTTTCATCGACCGTGAGCGAACCGGTTCCGGCGTCCTCTGATGGCTTGGTTATCACACTCAGCGTGGTCGTTACATCACCACTTTGCCGCCGCCAAACATCGAGTTCGGTAATCTCGGGAGCGTTTCCCTTCTCCGTAACGGTAAAGCGGATATGATCTTTGCGATACGGCGCCGCGTCGCGTTTTAAGTGCTCATCCACGATCGCTTCCGCCCGGTTCGGTTCGGCCCTCGACGACGATGTCGGCTCAGCCATTTTTGAGGCGCCCGAGCACCCTAAAAACGACGTAGTCAACAAAAGTGCCGCGGCCAATTTCATTTCAGTTGATATCCTTTACAAATCGCCGTTGTTATCCATAAAATAAAGGCGGTAATAACACTGACAATGCCGAAAAGTCGATCCGGCAAGCGTGGTAACGGCAGGTAATTATCGCGTAATCACTCGCCCCTATCAAATCGAACAGCGAATCAACGACATTAATTCTGAGATGAATGAGACCATCGTCGCATTACAAAGCGTCTGCAAACTATTTGACGGGGCGGGCCGCGTCCAGGCTCTCGACTCGATCGACCTGACCGTCCTCCGCGGTCAGCGTGTCGCCATCACAGGTCCATCCGGCTCCGGCAAATCGACGCTTCTGAATATAATTTGCGGACTCGACATCCCGACCAGTGGGCGTGTGTTGATAAATAACACAGATCTAGCGGCGATGAATGACGACGATCGCACACGTTTGAGGCGTGAGCAGATCGGAATGATCTTTCAGACATTTAACCTGATGCCGACGCTCAACGGTGTCGAGAATGTCGCCTTACCGCTCCGCCTAAACGGTATGGCAGTTCACGAGGCCGAGGCGCGTGCGGTAACGATGCTCGATCGGGTCGGTTTGGCCGGGCGACGCTCTCACCGTCCGGACGAACTGTCGGGCGGCGAACGGCAACGCGTCGCTATCGCCCGCTCCCTGATATTTGACCCGCCGCTGCTGCTTGCCGATGAACCCACGGGAAATCTCGATTCAAAGACGGGCGATGAAATTTTGAGGCTTCTGGAAGAGATCCATCACGAGTTTGGAACCTCTATGATCCTCGTCACTCACAACGAAAGCGCCGCTGCCATCTGCGAACGTCGTGTCGGCCTGCTCGACGGCCGCATCGTGATCGACACGCTCAGCCCAAGCAGATGATACGTGCCCTCACAATGATCGTATTTCGTGATTGGCGCTGTCACAAGCTACGGCTTGCCCTGACAACCGCCGGGATCGCACTGGGTGTCGCAGCGTTTTTTGCTATCCAGAGCACAAATGACGCTTTGGTCATTTCGCTTAACGGCACGATCGAAAAGCTTGCAGGCAAAGCAACCTTGCAGGCCGCGGCCGGCGACGCAGGGTTTTCCTTTGATGTAATTCAGACCGTCCGCTCGACCCCGGGAGTACAGATTGCCGAACCGGTCACTGAGACACTTGCGACCACCACGCTTGGCGGCACTCACCTGTTGATACTGGGCCTTGATACGACGAGCGATCTGAGGCTATACAATACCGCTGCGGACCAGACCAATTTCGCCGTAAAGAATCCGCTCGTGTTTTCAAGCCGAAAGGACTCGGTTGCGGTGACCAGTGCATTTGCCGAGAGGTTTAGCCTTAAGGACGGTGACAAGATAACGGTCGAAACCTCGTCCGGCCCGGCGGCTTTAACGATCCGCGGTTTATTTGTCGCGTCCGGCATCGGCGATGTCTATGACGGCAACGTCGCCGTTATGGACATATACTCCGCTCAAGACACCTTTGGCCGCGGAAACAAGATCGATCGCATCGATATATCAACGGTCGACGGCGTCGAAATCGAAACAGTGCAGAAAGAACTCGCCGAACGGCTCGGAACCGGGATCGATGTGGTCCGGCCTGAGTTACGTGGCCGGAGCCTCGAAAACTCGGTAACAACGATGCACGCCGGATTTACGATCCTGAGCATCGTGGCTCTTATGATCGGCGTATTCATTATCTTTAACTCCTTCACAATAAGCGTAAATCAGCGTTGGAAAGAGATCGCGATACTGCGTTCGATCGGGGTCGAGCGCAGCGGGATCAAGCTTATGTTCCTCTCCGAGGCGGTCATCCTTGGGGTCGTAGGCTCGTGCCTCGGTATCGTTGTCGGATCATTGATCGCGTTGGCAGCGATGGATTTGGTGACACGGATCACCGCGACAGTGTATGGATTTGTTACTTCATCGCCGAAGCTACATCTCGAACCAGGTTACGCGGCAGCGGCCATTGCCATCGGTATCGTTTCGTCTGTGATAGCGGCTTGGGTGCCGGCGGCGTCCGCCGCGAGTCTAGATCCAGCGGCGGCACTTCGCAATATCGAAACGCGCCGCGCTGAACCCGGAATGAACCGTCTGCGTTTGGCTGCGGGCGTTGCCTTTATCGCGGCCGGTTTGTTAGGCGTCAGATTTACGCCGGCGGGGGTTGGCAGTTATATCCAGTCGTCGTACTCCTTTATGATCCAGATCGGCATGATCTTGCTGCTGCCGGTCATTATTGCGATCGGCGGACGCATTCTGCGCCCGATTATGGATCGGCTGTTTGGCGCCGAGGGCGTCATCGCGGTCGAAACAATGACACGATCACCGCGTCGAACGGCCGCGACCGTAGGTGCAATAATGATCGGATTGACATTTGCACTGTCGAACGCGTCACTGATACAAAGTCTTAAAATGGCCCTCGACCGCTCAATTGATAAGGCAGTAGCGGCGGATATTCTCGTCACGTCGTCCGAGCAACTAAGCTCGCGAAGCCATCATTTCTCTGAAAAAACGGCGACGGCGATAGCGTCAATGCAGGAGGTCGAGGTTGCAGATCTGACCCGCGTGACGACAACTCGAATGAACGATCGCGAAGTTACACTTTTAGCACACGATATGGGCGAATATTTCAAGATATCGCCTGATTTGCTCGACAGCGGTGATGCGGTCCAAGCAAGCGCATTGACCTCCCGCGGCGACGGTGTTGTGATCTCAAACAATCTTGCATTTCGGTCGAATCTAAAACTTGGCGATACGATCACGATCCGTTCGCCAAAAGGTGACCTCAGCCTGCCCGTCGTCGGGATGCTCGAATATTACCGCTCCGAACACGGTACTATCTTTCTCGACCGGGAGCTTTATCGGCGGTATTGGGATGATAGCGATGTCGATTACATTTTTATGAACCTAAAACCGGGTGTCGACCGTCAGCTTTTCAAATCGAAAGTCGCGGCCACACTTGCCGACACACAGAGTGCATTTATCTATACGCACGACGAATATAAACTGTGGGCGGGTCGAGTGATCGATCAATTTTTCATATTGATGTATATGCAGACGATCATCGCGATCGTCGTCGCCGCGATCGGCCTCGTCAATACAATGCTCATCTCGGTCGCCGAACGACGACGCGAAATAGGTATCTTTCGTGCCATCGGCGGATTACGTCGTCAAGTGGTCAAAATGGTACTGCTGGAGGCCGCCGCGATCTCGTTGGTCGGATTTGCCGCAGGTGCGGTTACCGGACTGTTGAACACATATTTTTTGATCAATACGGCCGCCAAGGTCGTTGCCGGCTTTACCTTGCCGTTTTACTATTCTTACGGATTATTGATGCTGGCGATACCATCCGTCATCCTAATTGCAATGATCTCGGCCTGGCTTCCGGCGCGAAATGCTTCACGACAAGAGGTTGCTGACGCGATCGGCTATGAGTGAAACACCTCGTTGAAACCGTTTGCCGCAAGAATGCGAAATAGTTAATTATGTTTGAGCATTTGATCCAACCGATCGAAGACACGGCCGCGTCGATACTGAGCGGCGTTGCGAATCTCTTTGGCAAGAGTGGCGAAAACCTTAATGCACCGCCGTCCGACGGCACTGTGAAATTGCCTAACGACCTGTTTGCGCAACCGGACGTCCAAACTGAATGGTGGTATTACACCGGTCATTGCCGGACTCGTACCGGCCGCGAATTTGGCTTTGAGTTGGTATTTTTCAAGCGGCGTACCGACCGAGACAAGATCGGCATAGTCCCGATGAACGTGGTCGCAAACCCGATGTACTTTGCACATTTTGCGATATCGGACGTTACGGCCGCACATTTTAGGTATGAGCACGTTAGGAGTTTTGGTAATCCGTTAGAGTTGCCTGTGGTAATGAGTCCGACAGCGTGCGACGTCCAACTTGGCCCTTGGTCGCTCCGCGAGGTCGCCGGTAAGCACGTTTTGCACGCAACGCTTGAAGATGGATTGATCTTTGACGCGATCCTCGAACCCGCCAAACCGATCGTGCTAAATGGCGACGGCGGCATCACAAAGAAAAAGGACGGTGCCTCAAAGCATTTTTCTTACACCCGAATGAATGTGTCCGGTCAGACCAACGAGGGCGGGGTGGTCGAGACGTTTACAGGTTCGGCGTGGATGGATCGCGAATTCGGCAGCTGGGAACAAGGCAACTGGGATTGGTTCAGCATACAATTTGACGATGAAACTGAGCTAATGATGTACACGTTCAAGGACGATGAGGGTGAGTTTAACGGCGAAACGACCGGAACCTACGTCGATCGCGAAGGCGATTGCACATATCTCAAGCGAAGCGATTTTGAGATCGAGATCACCGACAAATGGCTGAGCCCCAATACGGGAGCCGAGTATCCCGCTCAATGGCAGATAAGAGTGCCTAAGCTCGGGATCGAGGCGAAGATCAGCCCGCTGATCGCCGATCAGGAACTCGATACGCGAGGTTCAACGATGATCGTATATTGGGAAGGTACCTGCAAGGTCGAAGGTTCGCGGTCAGGCGAACCGCTTAACGGCCGTGCGTATGTCGAACTCGTCGGCTACGATATGTCGCACATGGACGCGGGTCTCGGTGATTTCCTATTCGGCAAAAGTATCAGACAAATCACCGAAATCTTCGGCTAATCAGTTGACTCGCACCATTTGCGTGTAACTTCGTGCCGAAAATCGAACATCTTTTCGAGCTTCGGCACGACGAGGATAGGTGCGGCGATCGCCCCCAGAAACCACATCGGCGGCTCGTACTCGATCTCGTCTCTCAGTACTGCTCCTTCGGGGTGCGGCTCGACGATGTGGCGGTGACGCCACGAGCTGAACGGGCCGGATAGCTGCACGTCCTCAAACATCCGCGGGGGGTCATAGGCCGTGTGCTCGGCCACCCAACGTGACGAAACGAGCCCAAACAACTTGTTGTCGATAATCGCCTGTGAGCCGATCTTGGAAATGTCAGCTTTCTTGATGATCGTTGCGTCCTCCCACGGCGGCATCAGCCGCTCGAAAGCGTCAGGCAACTCGTGAAACGCGAACACCCTTTCCGGCGAAGCCTTGATCACTGACTCTTTCACAAATTTCATATAACCTAACGATATCACAGCGCCTGACAGACGATGATTGGCTTGGCGTGTTGAAATACCGCGCCGCAATTGCTTTAATACTCAAATCCTAGTTTCAAAACGACGCCCAAATTCACACGACCGGAGATTGAGCAAATGGCAGAGTCTATTATTGACGCGGGTTCGAACGTCGGCAATGCGATTTCTAAATACAGGATCTGGAAAGTAATAGGAGCATCCGCGGTCGGCACGATGATCGAATGGTATGATTTCTATATTTTCGGCAGCCTCGCCGTGGTCATCGCACCGCTTTTTTATCCGCCGGGAAATGACACGTTCGCTTACATTGCATATCTTGCGACATTTGCTGTCGGCTTTGTCGTGCGGCCATTCGGAGCATTATTTTTCGGCCGGATCGGTGATGTCGTCGGCCGCAAATACGCGTTTCTGGTCACCCTGCTGATCATGGGCGGAGCTACCGCTGTCATCGGATTTCTGCCGACATACTCGCAGATCGGTATCGCCGCACCGATCATATTGTTACTGATCCGCGTACTCCAGGGCCTCGCCCTCGGCGGCGAATATGGCGGTGCCGCCGTCTACGTTGCCGAGCACGTGCCCGATAACCGACGCGGATTTTACACGTCGTTTATCCAGATCACCGCGACGTTGGGGCTGTTTCTGTCACTCGCTGTAATTTTGACGGTGCAGAATACGATGTCGCCCGAGCAGTTTGCCGGCAAGGCCGCGGGCTTAAGCGGCTGGCGCATCCCGTTTCTCATCTCAATATTGCTTGTCGGAGTATCGCTCTATATTCGGCTCAGGATGAAGGAATCGCCGATATTCGAGCAGGTAAAGAGCGCCGGCATGACGTCGGCAAATCCGCTCGTCGAGGCGTTTACCAAGTGGAGCAATCTCAAGATCGTGCTTATCTCACTGTTTGGGGCGACGGCCGGCCAGGGTGTCGTCTGGTACACGGGCCAGTTCTATGCGCTGTTCTATTTGCAAAAGATACTCAATGTAGATGCGACCTCGGCGAATTACATTATCGCGTCCGCATTGCTGTTGGGAATGCCGCTGTTTGTTGTGTTTGGGGCACTGAGCGACCGCATCGGCCGAAAATGGATAATAATGGCCGGATGTCTGCTCGCGGTGCTGACCTATCTGCCGATCTATCATGCGATGCAGTCGGCGGCCGGTTCGAACATCGAAACCGCGACATCCCAGACCAATCCTGCGACCGGTGAAAAGTCGCTGACGCCGCTGACGCGAAATAGCGAGGGCACGCTCGTGCCGGCCCCGAAGGTTCTGGTCTATTCGTCGTTTGGCTCGCTTATTTCTAATTCGACCGCGTGGAAACTGATCTTGCTAGTGCTGCTCCAGGTCGTGTGGGTAACGATGGTCTACGGCCCCATCGCGGCTTATCTGGTCGAGGCGTTTCCCGCCAAGATACGTTATACAGCGTTGTCGCTGCCGTATCATATCGGCAACGGCGTTTTCGGCGGCTTGTTGCCGCTGATCGGCGTTTCGATCATTGCCCAGACCGGTAATATCTACGCCGGGCTCTATTACCCGATGGCGATCGCCGGTATCACGCTAATAGTCGGAACGATATTTTTGAAAGAAACACACGGACATAAGATCTGGGCAGAGGTGAACAAAAATTAAGCCGCTCAGCCCGCAAAATGTCGGTCTGAGTTCACGACGTGTATTACATGAAAAAACTTAAAGGGAGAAACAAATGAAATCTACCATTCTGATATCAATATTCGCGTTTGCCGTGGGCCTGTCGGCTTGCGGCTGGAACCCGGACGTGACCGCGACTCCGATAACCGAACCGTGGGCGTCGATGGGTTTACCGGTCAAGGAAAACGCGGTCGTATGGGGCAGCACCGATAAGCAATTCAAAGCCGTCCACAAAGAAGACCGCAAGGCCGTTACGACCAAATACGTCGAGGCACTGAAAGCAAAAGGCTGGGCTATGGATTCGATCGACGAGAGCTCCGCAACAAACACCTTCGTGGAAATGTCGAAGGGTGCAGAAAAGCTAAAACTGGACATCTACAACTTCCGCAACACCGGCGTCATAATCGACAAGAAGTAGATACAATTCGTCATACAACGTCGTGACGGTTTCTCCGGCCAAGGAGTGACTTGGCAGGGCCTAAGTCTCTAGCCTGATCAATGCCGCGAGAAACCGTCTTTATAACACTCGGCCCGCCCATTGTCTTCGCGCGACATTTTGTTTTTGATGATCTATTTTATTGACAATTGCCTCGTGAAAACGGTAACTTTCACTATATAAATATTGTAGTACCGAGTTTTCCTCCCAATGGATAAACGAATCTTTCACATCACCACTATTCTCGCCGACAATTTTAGTCGCCATTGGTTGGTAGAAGAAATGGCAGCTGAGGTTCGTATGTCTGTTCCCCAATTTCGGCGAGTCTTTAAGGAAAGTGCCGGCGTCACACCAGTCGTGTTTCTCAATGAACTTCGACTGGAGCGAGCCAGTCATATGCTCGCTGACCCGAAGTGCTTTCTTCAGATCAAAGAAATTGGTCACCATGTTGGGCTACCCAACAGCAGTTATTTTACTCGCGATTTCAAGGCGAAAACCGGTATGTCACCCACTGAATTTCGTGCCCTTCAGACCGAAATTTGCCAATCGGACCCGCCCAAGGTAAAGGATTGATCGAATTGGACAAACAATAATTGATTTCGACAACAAATACCTGTTGATTTCGTCGTACATCAGAGGAAACTGATGAATATGACGAGCATTAACCTAACTTACAATAGTTGTATGACCCAGGACTGGGCGGCTTATAATAGTCGAGGTTCAACCTATGGCACCTGTATTGGACTCGAGGGAAATGGAAACAATTGCATCGAGCAACTCGAAGGTTGTGACCCGGCACGTGACCGAGCGGCGGCCTGTAACGGGTTATATTCTGGCTCGGAGGACGGGGATGCTTTGAGCGTTTGCCTGAATAATAGTGGAATCTGGCAGTGCCAATGAACCGCAGTGTGTAAAGTGGTATAAGGCCTAGGGTCGGACATTTCGTTTGACTCTAGGTTGTCGTGAAAGGGGTAACAATGAAAAATCAATACCGTAAGTTAAATTTCCTTCTCATTTTATTATTGATTTCTCTTGTCAATACCGGAAGTTCTCAAGTTACAGATGATGCTCCGATACGGATCAACACGGTGCTCTTGAATGTCCCGGTGGTCGTGAGTGACAAAGACGGGCGAAATATTACCGGTCTAAAGAAGGAAGATTTTTCGGTATTTCAGGAAGGCGTCAAACAAACGATCGAGTTTTTTGCCAACACCGAAGAGCCATTGAACGTGGCGATCGTCGTCGATACAAGTAGCAGCGTCAGGAGAGTGATCAAGAGCCTAAAAAAGGCAGCAAGTGACTTCATAAGCACCCTTGGTCCGGACGACAAAGGGCTCCTTATGAGCTTCGACATTGACGTACATCTATTGTGTGAACTTACTTCCGATAAAGCTGACCTAAGAAAAAGTCTAAATGGCCTATTTATATTGGAAGGACCGGATTCATTGGGGATCGACGCCATTTATCGAATCCATAAGAAGGAATTTGCTTCGATCAAGGGTAGGAAGGCAATAGTGCTGATAACGGACGGCGGGATAGGTGGGTATACTCCATACGAAACATGGGCAAGGATGCTGAAGGAGTCGGACACGGCTATCTACCCGATCTGGTTCCAAACCAGGCCAGTTGTTATGCCCAAAGGAGTCAAAACGGCCACGTTGGACGAATTGCTAAAAGTTCCCGTACCGGAGGTTGCTTTCATGAATCGACTTGCAACGGACACCGGCGGCAGACTCTTTGCAGGTGAGGCGGACAACTTTGAAGGAGCTTTTCAGCGTATTGTCGATGAACTCAAGAAAACCTATGTTCTCGGGTTTTATCCAACAAATACGGATGAAGGAAGGCCGACCAATATCACGATCAAAGTTAATCGGAATGACGCCGTTGTCCGAAGCAAGAATGTCATCCAACTGAAACGGCGCACTCCCGACGGCAAAAAGAAAGACAAATGAATATTCGCCGCCATCTATCGGATCCATAAAAAGGACGTTGCTTCGATTAGAGGTAGAAATGCAACTGTGAATTCAACTGACCCCAAACCTTCCTCAAATGCCGCTCTTCGACGCGGATGCTGCCGACCGATAGCCGCAGCGTAAAACGGCCATTAAGTTTGGTGTGCGACAGATAGGCGTCGCCCGAGGCGTTTATGTCGTTCATTATGCGCTCGTTGAGCTGATCAATGCCGTCTTCGGGAAGGCCTTCGATCTTTGCACGAAAACAGACGAGAGCGAACGGCACGGGTGCCATCAACTCAAAATCCGGCGACTTCTCGACCCATGTGGCAAATAATCGAGCGAGGCGGCAGTGTTCACGCAGCCGTGCGATCAGGCCCTCGCGGCCGAAATAGCGAATGACGAACCAGAGTTTCAAAGCGCGAAAACGCCGTCCTAACTGGATGCCGTAGTCCATGCCGTTCTTAACGGTTTGCTCATCGCTCGTTTTGAGGTACTCGGCGACAAGTGAGAACGCCTCCTTGAGAATGCTGAGGTCCTTGCAATAGAGAACCGAGAGGTCAAAGGGCGTGAACAGCCATTTGTGCGGATTGACGACGATCGAATCGGCACGCTCCCAACCCTTGAACAGCACTTGCATTTCAGGAATGATCGCCGTCGAGCCTGCATAAGCCGTGTCGACGTGCAGCCAAATGCCGTACTTTTCACATATATCAGCGATCGCATAGACCGGATCGATGCTCGAGGTCGAGGTCGTGCCGACCGTCGGGATGACGCAAATGGGAAGATACCCATTTGCGATGTCCTCTTCGATCGCAAGGGCGAGCTTTTCGGGGATCATCTCGAGGCGGTCGTTGCACTCGATCTTTCGCAGACTTCGAAGGCCGAGGCCGAGCGTGATCACGCCCTTATCGATCGACGAATGTACGTGTTCGCTGGCGTAAACCCGCAGCAGCGGCAGATCGTCGCGGCCGCTCATTCCCTGCTCGCGGATATGCAATCCGGCCCGCTCACGTGCGGCGGCGATGGCGTGCATTGTCGAAACAGACGCCGTATCGTAAATGATGCCCTCGAATCGCTCCGGCAGTCCCATCATCTGCCGCAGCCAATCGAGTACGACATCCTCAAGCTCCGTCGATGCCGGCGAGGTGCGCCAGAGCATCGCCTTCATATCAAAGGCGGCCGCAAACATTTCGGCGAATACTCCGACCGAACTGGTCGATGTTGAAAAAAGGCCGTGAAAATTGGGGTGATTCCAATGAGTGACCGCCGGCATGATCAATTTATCGACATCGTCGAGGATGTCGCCGAAATCTTCGCCGGTTTCCGGTGCTGATGCCGGCAGATTGTCCTTTAGCCAATCGGGTTCGACCTGCGACAATACCGGATATTGCTCGATGTTTTCAAAATATTCGGCTATTTGATCGACGATCCGGTATCCGTATTTTTTGAATTCGTCCACGGGCATATCGCCAAAGTTTGATGGTTTTACGGTCATATTAATTTGAAAAACGTATAAGGATCTGGAAACTGCAAAAATAAACTCGACAGGAAATCTAATAAAAGTATAATATCACCAACGATTATCTCGCCAACGTCTATATAACTGAAGATTTACGTAGTTTCGAAAATCCTTCCCGATCTTCGTTGGAAGCGACATTTCATTTTGAACGAGGAAAACTATGGCAACTTCGCCAGCGGAAACCGAACAATCTAGCGAAGGATTTATACGCGGATTGGGGCTATTAGATTCGACAATGATCGTCGCCGGTTCGATGATCGGGTCGGGCATTTTCATCGTTTCAGCGGACGTCGCCCGACAGGTGGGATCTCCCGGTTGGCTGTTGGTCGTTTGGTTGGTCACCGGATTACTAACAGTTGGTGCTGCGCTGTCATACGGCGAACTTGCCGCAATGATGCCGCGGGCCGGCGGAATGTACGTGTATCTAAAGGAAGCATACTCTCCCTTTTGGGGTTTTCTGTACGGCTGGACCCATTTTCTAGTGATCGGCACCGCTACAATAGCCGCTGTCTCTGTCGCTTTTGCACGGTTTACAGGGATCTTGATCCCGCAGATATCAGAAACAAGCTACTTGATCGAACCGATCCGAATTGGTTCGTCTAATTACGCATTTTCACTCTCGACGGCTCAGTTGGTCGGCATCTTAATGATCGCTCTGCTGACTTGGATGAATACCCGCGGCCTTAAGCTCGGCAAGTTGGTTCAGAACACATTTACATTTGCCAAGACCGGTTCGCTTATCGCGTTGATCGTTCTTGGGCTGTTTGTCGGATTGGTATGGCACAGTGACGTAGCCGCCGCCAACTTCAGCGATCTTTGGACGATCCGCGGCGATTTGCAGAGTGTCGGTGCGACCGCGGCGGGCGACAAAGGAGCCGCGCTTACTTCATTACTAACAGCATTTGGAATGCTTGTGGCCGTGTGTGTCGCACAGACCAATTCATTGTTTTCGGCCGATGCCTGGCACAACGTGACGTTTACGGCCGGCGAGGTCAAAGACCCTAAGCGAAACTTGCCGCTATCGCTGTTATTTGGAACGGGCGGCGTCATTCTGCTATATATGCTGGCAAATTTTGCGTATCTCGTGACCTTACGGTTCGAGGATATTCAAAACGTGGCGAGCGACCGTGTCGGATCGGCAACTGCCGAAGTCATCTTTCCCGGTGCCGGTGCGGTGATAATGGCCGTCGCCATTATGATATCGACCTTCGGCTGCAACAACGGCCTGATCTTTGCCGGGCCGCGCGCATATTACGCGATGGCAAAAGACGGTCTATTTTTTAAGTCGGCAGGCGAATTGAATAATAACCACGTCCCCGCTTGGGGTTTGATCATACAAGGGATCTGGGCCGTGTTCTACGTGCTGCCGCGAACTGTAACGAGTGCCGCCGACGGCAAAGTGAGCTATGGCAATCTATACGGCGATCTACTGACTTATGTGATCTCGGCCGCTCTAATTTTCTATATCTTAGCGATCGCGGCTGTTTTTGTGCTCCGCGTGAAACAACCTGATGCCGAGCGCCCGTATAAAGCACTCGGTTACCCGATAATTCCGGCCCTGTACATCATTGGGGCATCTGTAATTTTGATCGTTCTGTTTTTATATCAAACGACGGCCACGTGGCCGGGACTGCTCATCGTGCTGACGGGCGTACCCGTCTACTTTATTTGGAGAGCGCTGTCCGCACGGTCGGACACCGCTGAGCAATAGAATCTAAATCAACCTTAGGAGGTTTCAATGTCACTTTTTGCGACTAAACCAATTTCGAGGATCATTGCCGAGGCGGCAGAGACGGGTGAGCATACCTTAAAGAAGACGCTCACTTCGCTCGATCTGACAATGCTCGGTGTAGGTGCCATTATCGGTACCGGTATCTTCGTTCTGACCGGGCAGGCAGCCGGTAAGCACGCCGGCCCGGCGGTCATCATCTCGATGGTACTCGCGGGTATCGTTAGTGCGTTTGCCGCACTTTGCTATTCCGAATTTGCAGCTTGCGTTCCGATCTCAGGTTCTGCTTACGCATATGGTTACGGAACTCTGGGCGAATTTGTCGCTTGGATCATCGGATGGGATCTGATCCTTGAATACGCATTCGGAGCCGCCACGGTGGCCGTCGGATGGTCAGGCTACGTGGTAAGTTTATTTAGGGATACATTGGGGATACCATTCCCTCTGGCCTTAAGTAAAGGGCCATTTGAGACCATAACGCTCGCTGACGGAAGTACGGTCCACGGCATAATTAATCTGCCGGGACTGCTCATCTCCGTCGCGGTGACCTTGCTACTCATCAAGGGCATCAAGGAATCGGCGAGCTTTAACTCGATCATCGTTTTGGTCAAAGTATTGGTCGTCGTGCTATTTATCATCGCCGGCATCGGCTACGTCAATCCCAGCAATCTGGGTGTCGGATGCGTCGCCGGAACCGCCGGATGTGCCGAATTTATGCCATACGGTTTCCCCGGCGTTGTTACCGGAGCCGCGGTCATCTTCTTTGCCTACATCGGGTTTGACGCAGTATCGACTGCCGCCCAAGAGGCGAAGAATCCGCAAAAGGACATGCCGATCGGCATACTCGGTTCGCTCGCGATCTGTACCGTTCTTTATATTCTGGTTGCAGGTATTATGGTTGGACTGGTCGACTATAAGTTGCTGACCAATGCTGCCGCACCGATCGCAGTTGCTGTTGACGCAGCCGCGCAACTCGCACAAGGGACCACAATGGGGGCGATCTTGAGCGTTTTCCCCACGATCGTTAAGGTAGGCGCAGTTCTCGGACTGAGTTCGACAATGGTCGTGATGGTGATGGGCCAACCGCGTGTTTTCTACTCGATGTCCAAGGACGGGCTGTTGCCGAAATGGGCGTCCAAGATCCACCCGAAATACCAGACACCGCATATCACGACCGCAATAACCGGCGTGATCGTCGCTGTTCTGGCTGGAATCGTCCCGATCAGCTTGCTCGGCGAACTGGTCAGTATCGGTACGCTCTTTGCTTTCGTCATCGTCGGTACGGGAATTATAATCCTGCGGTCGTCGAACCCGAATCTGCATCGTCCGTTCAAGGTGCCGCTCTCGCCGTTCATTCCGGTTGCTACCGTAGTATCGGCTGCATACCTGATGAACAGCCTGCCGCTCGACACTTGGATCCGTCTAATTGACTGGATGTCGATCGGCCTTGTCATCTACTTTGCGTACAGCTACACACACAGTAATCTGCGGACGATGACCAATGAGGATGCCAATGAATCTGAATCTCGTGCCAAACCGCCGATCGCGGCGATCCTGGCTATCGTATTCACGATCGCGTTGACGCTATATCAGGTCCCTTACCTGATGAATCTTAAATCGGAAGCGATACCAGTCAACCTCGGTATTCGCCTTTTTGCGTGGGTAGTAACCGGTCTTCTGGTTGCGATGCTGATGTATGGCAAACAGGATAACCGTGGCGGCATAGATAACCGCATTCAAAAGGTTGGCTTGATCGCATCGGTCATCAACCTTTTGGTCTGGGCCGGTATCACTTACTGGTTCTTTGCCCACTTTGCCGAACTGCACGTAGCGGGTTAGTTCGGGTCGGATCGATAGACGCCACGGAGTTCGTGGAGTGAAGAGCTTTCGCTCTTAGCACTTCACGAACTCCGTGGCATGTCTATTTTGCACGAGAAAACGTAACGCGGCATATAGACTCGTATATTCCAGCGACTCTACTTTAGTCGATCTGATTTGACGATCGGCTGAAGTGAGATCAATGATCGCCGCCGTAAGCTTGTAGCATCCAAAAGCCTACTGCTTCTCATTCTTGATTTTGGATCCAGGCTCTGGTTCCCGCGTTTTGATCCGGATCGTTCGTTTACTGCGGATCACCAGATCCGAGCGGTTGGTCTTTGTCGAGATATCATCCCTCTTCCCACTTCGTCCGTCTGAGCGTAGAAATCAGTGACGTATTGCTTCTTAAGTTCGTCCGCAAGGCTCTTAAACCCAACGTAAAGATTCGAACTATCCGCCGCGAAAATGCAACGCAATCGGTCAACAGTTTTCTGGAAGGATGTAGCTAGCGAAACAAGATGGCTTCATTCGCTGTTAACAAAAATTTATCAGTGCGGCGCCTGGCATTGAATTTCTATGCTACGTGCAAAAACAAAAGCGTCGGTGGTGTTCCGACGCTTTTGTTTTAAGCGTAAGTCCGAACCTACGTTTATTTATTCGAGGGGTGGCTATTGTGCCGGAATATTGGCCGGAACCGATCCTGGCTCAGGTTCATCAGTCTTCGCAAGAACTTCCTTGTAGATAACGATCGAGCCATTATCCTGCAGGCGTTTCTTGGTTGCCGCTAGATAGTCCGAAAATACCGCCGTGCGTTTTTTCGACAACATCTGCTCTAACAGACTGCTTCGCTGTTTGGCGAAATCAGCGGTGTTGGCATCGTCGCGTTTGGTCACGCCGACGACATACCAGTTATCACCGATCTTGATCGGAGTCTTGGTCACCTCACCGGATTTCATTGCGTAAACAGCATCTTCGAGTGCCTCGCTGGTCGATGCCGACGGGCCATCGCCAAGCGGTGAACCGATGATAAAGGCTTTTTGATCTTTCGCCTTCATTCCCTTTGCGATTGCGGCACCGGCGAGAGCGTCAGCACTCGCGGCACCTGAAGCGATCTGTTTGGCGATCTCCTCGACCTTAGTACGTGCCTGATCTAGCTTTACAACGTCGAGTATCTGGGCCTTGACCTCGTCAAATTCAGCGTCTCGCGGTTCTTTGCGGTCGGCCAAAGTCGGGATGGCAAATCCGTTCTGGATCGGTGTTTTTTCGCCGACATCGCCTACTTTTTCGAGTGACGCGATACCCTCTTCAAACTGCGGCGATGTGCCGATGTTCGGAACGTCGTCGCCGGGTTTGATATAAGAGGTCTCTTTGATCATTTCCGCAACATTCATATTAGCCTCGCCGGCAAACTGGGCGGCAGTTTTCTGAACGTCCTTGCTCTGCTTGAGAGCATCGGCGATCTTCTGGGCAAGTTCGGCGGCGACAGCGTAGGCCTTGCGGTTGCGGAGGCTGACCTCGATCTCCTTTTTGGCGTCCTCAAATGATTTTGGCACATCTTCGCCGCGGCGAAGTATGAAGTAACGGCCCTGATAGCTGATGGGCTCGGTCACGTCGCCGGGCTTCATCTTGATCAGACGCTGATACGGATCTTCGGGCTTGTTGAGATTCTCGCGGACGGGACCGCGGAGTTTACCGCCGGACTGAGCTGAAATTGGATCTTCCGAAAAGCCCCTAGCGACCTCGGCAAAGACGGCTTCTGATACGCTATCGCCGTCCTTTTTAAGACGCGTGATAAGTTCAGCGGCCTTTTCCTGCACTTTTGATTCGAACTCAGGCTTGGCAACGCGAAGAACGATCTCCTGGCCGTTTACGCCTCCGATCTTTTTGTCGGCCGGCAGTTTGTCATACTCGGCGCGGAGCTCAGCGTCAGTGATCGGGAGCTTTTCGCCGATCTTGGCCGTGTTGACAAAGATGTATTTGATCTTTTTCTGCGGAACGCTGATGTAATAGCTTGCCTTGTTCTTTTCGAAATAAGCTTTAAGCTCTTCATCGGTCGGCTTGAGTGTCTGTGCAAGCTCGGCGGAGCTGACGGCGACGTATGAAAGGTCAAACTTCGTGTTCTTTCGCTGAAAGTCGGTGAGCAGTTCTTCTTCCGAAACGGTAACGCCGGACGTCAGGAACGCATCGAGCTTTTTCGAGCTGATGTCGTCACGGACGCTCGTTTCATATGCGGTAATGCTGCCAAACTGGTCGATGACGTTCTGTTCGTAGATCTTTTGATCAAACGGCTTGCCTTCTTCCGGCTTGAACTGGCTTCGGATCTCGGCCGCGACCTCAGCATCGCTGGCCGTCAGCCCGAGACGCTCGGCCTCAACGCGGACGATACGAGTGCCGATCAATCCCTCGAGGATCATTTTTGACGGAAACCCGCGACCCTGCGAGAAGCGACTGTAACTCTCTTTCTGCCGTATAAGTTCGCCGACCGTGATCTTTTCGCCGGAAACACTGGCTACGGTTTCCGTGCTGCGACCCAGGTTGGTCTGAACGCCGCTTTGCGTCGGTGCATAAAAGAGAACAAGACTCGCAACCATCAAAATGGCAAAGATCAAGATAACGAAGTTGCGTGTCTTCTCAAGACGAGTGAAAAACTTTAACATCAGTTAATACCTACAAACCCAAAAATTCGAAAAAGATTATCTGCAAAGATAAACCGCAATTCTAACAAAAAGCGCCTTAAAATCCAATGTAAAAGTGGCGCAAGTGCAATAGATTTAAGTGTTTTGAGCCCTAAAATGCTTGAACTTTAGTACTATTTCGTCGATGATTGAGGAGTTGCGAAATAGCTCGATGGAAAATAAACAGATCAGGTCGGTCGGAATTGTCGTTAAACCCAGTCACGCGGAGGCAACAGCAACTGCGTCAGAACTCTCGTCCTGGCTTCGCCAGCGTGGCATCGCTCAACTTGGCGAACCGATCTCGGCCGACGAGATCAAGCCGGAAAATGATCTGACGCTCGATGCCGATCTGATCGTCGTACTCGGCGGTGACGGCACGATGATCTCGGCAGCCAGGCTTGTTGGCGGGCAGGACGTACTCGTGCTCGGTATTAATTACGGCAGCCTCGGATATTTAACGGATTTTCGTATCGAAGAGATGTTTCCGGCACTCGAGGCGATAGTCGCCGGTCAATATCAGATCGACCGCCGCGAGATGCTGACCGCTGAACACTGGCGAAACGGCGAAAAGTTGGTTTCCGGCCGCGTGCTCAACGACGTCGTTATCAATAAGTCGGCACTCGCCCGCATAATCAATATCGACGTCAAGCTCAACGGCCTATTCGTCAACACATTTCGAGCCGACGGATTGATCGTCGCGACGCCGACCGGATCAACGGCATACAATCTCTCCGCCGGCGGCCCGATCATTTATCCGTCGATGAATGCCATTGTAATGACGCCGATCTGTCCATTTACGCTCACCAATCGGCCGATCGTCGTCCCCGATGACGCCTTGATCGAAATGACGCTCGACAACGAGAACGAAGGCGTCGTGCTCAGCCTCGACGGCCAGACCGGCTATCCGATGAAGGCCTCAGACCGCGTCGTGATTCGCAAGAGTTCAACGACATTCAATCTAGTCCAGCCTGCAAATCGTAATTATTTTGATGTCTTAAGAGATAAGCTCAAATGGGGACGGTAAGATAGGACCACGATGGGTACGGAGTGTGTCAGCACCGTTTCTACGGCTTAGCTTTGTGCGTTTTCGGCGACCGATCGACTTCGAACAGGCTGATGTGTTCGTCCTCCTCCGGTTCGAAGCCCTTGGCGATCCACTGAAATGTCTTCAAATCGCATTTACCACCGTTGGTAAAAACGATACCCTCAGCCTCGAGTAATTCTTGTTGTAGATTCAACGGTATGGTCAGACGTCCGGTCGAGCATTTTCCCTGAGAATTGATGACACGCTGCCATGGGACATTTTCACTGTCGGCCCCGCCCATAACGTGACCGACAGTTCGTGCCGTGTAGCCATTTCCCAAAATGATCGCGATCTGGCCATAAGTCATTACCTTGCCGACCGGAATATCACGCACGATCGCAAATACGCGTCCGCGATAGAGGCTATTCTTATAGATACTCACTAGGGCTAATCGGCTAATCTAACCTTCAGAGCGGTGACCTGCCGTACCCATCGCGCGTGTTTTTTCTCGACGGTCGCGATAACCTGCCAGGGTCCGTTCTTGGCATCAAGCGGTTTGTTATTTTTACTGTCGGCAATGATCACGACCTTTTCAGTGAAATCGGGATCGAGATCCGTGAGCGAATAGACCGCTCTATACCCGTCCGCGGCCTCAACGATCAGATATTGACCGATTGTCGGGCCTTTCAGGTCTTTGCCCAATTTTGCACCTGCGGCGGCGAGGATCGTGCGTAGTTCGACACCCTCAAATGTGGCCTCGGTCCCGTCGTGATCAATGGCTTTGACTACCGTCCGCGGATACTTTGCAAAATCAGAGGCCGTCATTTTCAACGTCGGCTTTCCCGAAACGTCAATAGTAACTGAGGTAATAGGTTTGGAGACCGTCTTTGCTACTTGGCCGAGTCCGGTCAACGAACAAAATGCGATCAAAGCAAAAATAAAAACTGTATATTTCATATCAAAGTTGCCTTAAAAAAGTCCTTGCCGGCGACCCGTCTCCTGTTGCTCCATCGTATTTTAGCGGGGCACAGATCAACTCGTAATCCCCCGGCGGCACTGCTCGTAGGTCAACACCTTCAAGGATGACGATCTCCTTTTCGAGTAAAGTGATATGTACCGGATGACCCGGCGAACCACTTTTTTCGATCGAGAGATAATCTATACCAACGAGGACGATGCCACTTTCGACAATATACTCAGCGGTAGGGGGCGTCAAGTAAGCAAAATCGGTCCGAAAACCGTCCTCCGGCGTCGACCAAAAAGCCGAATTTTTAGACTTGAACAACACCCGCTCGACACCCGTCAGATCCCCAACATGCTCAGGTTCGATGCCGGTGACATCCTCCGGAATGGCGATGACGCGGCACGGCCCCAGGAGTTTGTTCGGGTCCAACTCGTGTACGCGCTTTGCACCGTCAATAAAATGGTTTGGAGCATCGATGTGCGTTGCGGTATGAACGCCAAGCGATATCTGTGAGACATTGGCCGTCGAACCGGTAGCGATCGCCTTGAACGTATTGATCTCGACGCCCGGATCACCGGCGTATACCGGCGTCTCCGAACTTACCGTGACTGTTATATCGTAGATCCTCATTATTTGACCACCTCAAATTTGGCGGATGTCTTGGCCAGCCTAAATGTGGTGTTGGCACCCACGCGACGCCATTTATTTTCGCCGGCAAACGTATATTTTTGTTTGTAAAAGCGAGGTGTCTTTGCCGGTTTCGCGGTTACCAGCCAGACATTTACGGCTTCGGTGTCCATAAACTCTTCGGCCTTGAACCACCCTAGGCCTCGCGGCATACCGGACGCACATTCCATCACGTCAACGCCCACTCCGCCTTGTCCCTGATGCATACCACCGCCGTACGAGAGCGTAAATTCATCTAAGCCGTTACGATTGATGTCACGCAGAGCGGCTACGTCAAACGTCCATCCGCTGTCCGAACCGAATATACCGACGACCTCACCATTTTCGCTGATCACGATCGCGACGACGCCTAGTCCGTTGCCTGTCTGACAGACCTGATAGAACGCGACCGTTTGCTTGGCACCGACTCGTGTAAACGAACCCTTTGCCTCGCCCGCAAATTCGGGCTCGACGGTGCACGCATCACTCGCGTACTTTGTCCGTAGTTTTGGTATCGCATCGCGCTCGATCACAACTTTATCTGTCGCCTGCCGCCCGGCGTCTGATGCCGAAACCCCAACTCTTGGATCCACGACCACAACGGAGCTTTGAGCATTTACAACTGCCGTCATCGATAGCGCCAAAATCAGTGATACAAAAAATTTGTGTCTCATATTGTCCAAGAATAATGTATTAGTCTGGTGCATACAACATTTGCATTGTCCGGCACTTTGTATTTACGCTAATAGGCGAGGAAGATCGATCTAGAGCATCAGATAAATAAGGGTTCACGCGCCGGAAAATGAATACGCCCCGAATATCAGCTTCAAGTTACTCAAATACCGCACCGCTGGTGTGGTCCTTTCTCTACGGAAAGGATCGCGGCACGGCAGAACTCATATTGGACACGGCACCCGCACGCTCAGCAGAATTGCTGATGCAGGACCGAGTCGATGCCGCACTTGTGCCTGTGATCGCATATCAAATGATCGAAGGGGTTCGAATGGTGCCGGACATTTGCGTCGGAGCCCGTAAGCGTGTGCGGAGTGTATGTCTCATTACTAACGGACAAGATTTGTCTGACGTGCGTTCGGTATCACTTGATGTGTCGTCGAGGACATCGGTAGTCTTGACCAAGATCATTTTCCGCGAATTTCTCGGTTTTGAACCTGTCTGGAGCAATGCCGTGCCTGATATCGGGCAAATGCTCGCCGAGGCAGACGCCGCACTCGTGATCGGTGACCCGGCATTGCGTCTATCCGCCGCCGGCGACACTCCGCTCAAGGTGTTCGATCTCGCCGAATTATGGCACCAACACACCGGCCTCGGCTTTGTCTTTGCAATGTGGATGACCCGCCGCGAAAATATATCGATCGATCTCGCCGCCGCCCGCGACGAAGGGCTCAGGCATATCGGTGACATTGCAGCAAATTATGCATCGGACACGGGACTCAGCCGCGACGAAATGCAACGCTATCTAACCGAAAATATCTCGTATTCGATCGACGATTCAATGCAGCAGGGCCTCGACCTTTATTTTCGGCTTGCCGCCCGACATCGCCTGATCCCACGCTCCGCGGAGTCGCGATATATTTGAGTAAAATTCGCTTCTATCTCTCGACCCTTGCGGTGGCGGTCAAAAAATCGGCCGTTTAAGTTCCTCTGCAAGTTCCCGATTAACGATCTTGCCGTCATTGCGTTTGAGGTGCTCGATTACGATCAATGAGTAGTGGATTCGTTTGTCAACGTCGCTCGACTTGCTTCCGATATAGTAGAGCAGCGACCGTTGCTTACCCGCCGTGAGAGCGTGAAATAAGCGATCGCCCTCGGTGTCCTGATCCAGAACCTCTTGCAGTTCCTCGGGCATTGGCAGGCCATATTTGCTTTCATCACGGACGAGTTCGACGGCAACGGTATCGTCCGCGACGATCCCAAGTGCGTCACGCTTCTTTTTATTGACGATAATGTAAAAGATGTCGCCGGACGGCAAAAGTGCACATTGAAAGCCATCAGCCCCGTTGATCGAACAGACAATGCGTTTTGATTTTTCTTCAAAACAAAACTTCGACACTATCTCCTTCGAAACTTCTAAAAAATGCCAGCCCGATTCGAGAGGTGAGCGGATCAGTTTCGTCTCAAATTCAATATGGTCGATCGGTTTAGGCATCTTATACATTCGGGAGCATAGCGTTCGCGAATAGTTGCTACTTAATCAATTCTAAATCTCAGGGCAATTTTGCTAAAATTATACTTAGAGTTAAAGCAATGCAAACATCTATTCAGCCAATACTTGATAAAGCCCTCGACGGTGAGCGACTGACCGCCGACGATTGTACAGAGCTTCTCGCTTCAAATGAGATCGCTCGCATCGGCGTGGCGGCGGACGAGATCCGTCAGCGCAAAAATCCCGGCGACGTCGTAACGTACATCATCGATCGTAACATCAATTATACCAACGTTTGTAATGTGGTATGTACGTTCTGTGCCTTTTATCGAAGGCCGGGCAAGCCCGAAACCTACGTCCATACGATGGACGAGATCTGCTCACGAATTGACGAAACGATAGACCTCGGCGGCACGGGCGTGCTGATGCAGGGCGGACTGCACCCTGATTTTAATATCGAGTGGTACGAGGAGTTGCTCTCAACGCTGCACGCCAAATACCCGACGTTCCAGCTTCATTGCTTCTCGCCGCCCGAGATCCATAACATCTCATTGATCTCAAAGCTCGATTACAAAACGATAATGCAGCGTCTTAAGGACGCCGGTTTGAACTCGATGCCCGGCGGCGGCGGCGAGATACTCGATGACGAGGTTCGCCGACGCGTTTCGACAAAATGCACGTCGCAGGAGTGGCTCGATGTGATGGAGGCGGCTCACAGTGTCGGATTGCGCACGACCGCGACGATGATGTTCGGTATCGGCGATAAGATCGAACACCGCGTCAACCACCTGCAAAAGATCCGCGATCTGCAGGACAAGACGGGCGGCTTTACGGCCTTTATCTCTTGGACATTCCAACGTGAGAACACGGCCCTCGGGCGCAAGATCACCGAGGAACCAACCGGCATAGATTACCTCAAAATGCTCGCTGTCGGGCGTCTGTTCCTCGACAATGTCCAGCATATCCAGGCATCGTGGCTGACCCAGGGCCTCAAGATCGGCCAGACCGCACTGCGATTCGGCGCCGACGATATGGGCTCGATAATGATCGAGGAAAACGTCGTCTCTGCCGCCGGAGCCCACAATGAGGCCAGTGAACGCGAACTCCGTTACCAGATCAGCGAAGCCGGTTACGTCCCCCAGCAGCGAGACATTCTCTACAACTACGTCGATCGCGACGGCATCGACAGCCTCGACACCCGCGAATCAATACCGCTCCAACAGCTAAGCGTGGCGTTCGCGGATTGACGGCAATTGTAGTTACTAATGTGACCCACGGTAAAGGAAAATTACGAGAATTCTATCAAGCGATCCTAGCCTTAAAAGCCGTCGGGCCGGAGCAGGACTAACAATTATGTATTCCCGTAATTAATGCTTGACATTGTAGCTCTTGCGGGTGTACGTTTGAATTATCATTTATGGCTAGACGTAAATGTTGTGAGGATGGCTCAATAATTTATAGGTACACGAGAGGTAAATAGAATGTCAGAGAATATAACAGCGGCAGTAAAGAGTAGATACGGGTCGATCGCGGTGAGCAATTTATCGACCGAGCAGTCCGGGGTCAAGGCGGTTGCCGAGGCTTTTGGATACACGGCCGAGGAATTGGCTTCTATACCTGCAGAGGCAAATATGGGTTTGTCGTGCGGCAACCCGACGGCGACGGCCAACCTCAAACCGGGCCAGGTGCTGGTCGATCTCGGCAGCGGCGGCGGGCTTGACGTATTTCTCGCGGCAAAAAAGGTCGGTCCGACCGGCAAAGCCATCGGCATCGATATGACACCCGAGATGATCGATCTTGCTCGGAAAAACGCCGCTCGGGCCAATGACGGCAAGGGCTATGACAATGTCGAATTTCACCTTGCGACGATCGACAATCTGCCGCTAGCGGATGAGTCTGCCGATATTGTTGTCAGCAACTGCGTTATAAATCTCGCACCCGATAAATCGGCCGTTTTTCGTGAGATAGCACGCGTCCTAAAACCCGGCGGCGGCCTCGCGGTAAGCGATATCGTGCTCAAGCAGGCGTTGCCGGCCGAACTCAGCAGTAACGTGCTCGCGTACGTCGGATGTATCGCCGGAGCGATCACGATCGAGGAGTACAAACAGGGCCTTCAGGACGCAGGCCTCACACACGTCGAGATCATCGACTCGGGCGCCGACCTCAATGCCTATGCCAAGGCGGAAAATACATCGACGTGCTGCGGTCCGGCAGATGCAACGGCGACGAGTTGCTGTGAGCCGAAAGTGAGTTTGACCCGCGATAAGAGCGATGATGACGAACTCCTTTCTCTGCTTCGCCGATACAACGTCAACGACTATGCAGCCAGCGTCAAAATATTTGCCGCTAAGGCAAAAGTGGAATAAATATCGATCACTTAAACAATAGCCGAATGGCCGCTGAAAATGCGGCCATTTTTTATTGAACGGCGTGGTACGATGAACCGTGTTGGGGCTAAGCTCGATGCCGGCACGAGAGTTTGCCCGATCCGGATCTTGTTTTTACCGTCGATTCGCCGTTAGTCGGAACGCAGATCGCAAGCCACTGCGGAGAGTCGTGGATTCGTGTTCGAAACTGAACTCACTCGGTATTACGTTGATGAGTCTGCCACTGGTAATTACAAATGAGCTATAAGATTGCCGCGATTATTTGCACATTTCTGGCAGCCGCCGTCGCCGACATCGTGATCCTATTCACGATGTTGATGGCTATGAATGGTTACAGCGAGAGCGATGCGACGTGGGGCTTGGCCGTTTACGTAGTTCTCGCCGCTGTTGCATCGCTGTTAATGTCGATCGGGGCCTTATTTCTGACCGGCAAATTTATTGGTAAACAGTTTGGCCCATTTGTTTCCTTATTGATAGCGGTTTCGGTTTGTACCGTCGCGGGTTTGATCCTGGAGATCATCGCCGGACTGATCGGCCTCGGCGTGGCGGAGTTTGTACGCTTAAACTACTAGAAAATATGCCAGAGATACTCATCGAAACACAGATCCAAGCATCGGCAGAGATCTGCTTTGATCTGATGCGGGACATTCGCATTCATACCGAAACAACAGCTAAGACCAACGAAGAAGCGGTCGATGGCGTCACAGAAGGGATGATCGGACTGGGGCAAACGGTGACGTTCGAAGGCACGCATTTCGGAATGCGGCAGCGGTTAACTGTCACGGTTACTGAGTTTGAACGGCCACGTCTTTTCGTGGATGAGATGACCAAGGGCACATTCAAGTCGTTCAAACACGTTCACGAGTTTGAGTCGCGCGACGGTGGCACGCTGATGCGGGATACCTTAGGCTGGACATCGCCATTCGGTATTCTGGGCCGGATCGTCGACAAATTGCTGCTCGAGCGGCACCTTCGCAACCTCGTTTCCGGACGAAACGCTCGCCTCAAGGCTCTCGCCGAAAGAACGAAAGGCTAACTTTTACCCAATTATTACAAACCGAAATAAGCTAACCTGTTACGCTGTATCTTTACTAATCTAGCGTCTTCTTACTTTACTAAATGCAAAACGTTGTCGAATTTGAAAAGCCACAAATGGGGCCAAACTGGAAAAATATCCTAATGGTGGTTTCGTTTCACCTGCTTGCTATACCCGCGTTTTTTACGCTCAGTTGGCCTAACTTTGCAGCGATGATGATCGGTAATTGGATCGTCGGCAGTATCGGCGTCGGATTGGGTTGGCATCGTTTGCTGACGCACCGCGGCTTTAAGGCTCCCAAATGGATCGAGTATGTGACCAGCATTTTTGCGACTATGTCGATGCAGGATCCGCCCGACAAATGGATCGCGACACACCGTATGCACCACGCTTTTACAGACACCGACAAAGATCCGCATTCGATCCGGCCCGGATTTTGGTGGGCACAGATCGGTTGGGTAGTATGGGGAACGGCCCAAGATCACGACGAAGCGACGATGAAAAAATACGTTCCCGATCTGTTAAAGGATCGTGGCCACGTATTGATCTCGAGATTCTTCTATATTCCGATCATCGTTTCTGGATTTATTCTTTTTGCGGTCGGCGGTTGGTCGATGGTCGTCTGGGGCGTCTTTCTGCGGGTTGTCGTCGGATGGCATACGACGTGGTTCGTCAATTCGCTCGCGCACATATACGGCGGTCGTCCGCACGAGACCGGCGACCTCTCGACCAACAATTGGTTTGTCGCCATACTCACATTTGGGGAGGGTTGGCACAACAATCATCACGCATTTCCAACATCGGCTAGACACGGACTCAAGTGGTATCAGTTCGATATGAACTGGATCACAATCCGTATTCTCGAGAAACTTGGCCTTGCGACCAACGTCAAGCTCGCCGATGTCGGTGCTGACAAGTTGGAATTGAAACGAGCGGCATAAAAAAGTGGCGGAAACGAGAGGTTTCCGCCACAAGGGTCGATGAGTATAGCGACTCGTCAAGGAAGATACGCCGCTGGCACAGGCTTGTCGCCTGCCGCACCGAATCCCTGAACCATGATTCCAGCGGTCGTGCGTTGTAAGTACCAGGTGTTGGTGCTGGGTCGAAATACCGCTGGATCCCATTTGCCGTCACCGTCATAATCTCCGGTAACCGGAAGATCACTGCTTAGGCCGAAAGGCACGGCGTAGTATGACTGATCCTCGCTTCGAAGTACGTACCATTCTCCGGTAGAAGGCCGCCAGAATGCGATGTCAGTTTTTCCATCGCCCGTGTAGTCGCCGGGTACGAGTTTATCCGTCGCGGTTCCAAAAGTAGCGGCGGTGGATAATCCATTTGAAGATTGTAATATCCACCATTGACCATTTGAAGGACGGAAGATCGCTATATCTGATTTACCGTCGCCGTCATAGTCTCCACGTACGGGTATGTCTGTCGACGCTCCAAAAGCTTGTGCTGTCGAACCGCCGGTTGAACGACTTATGTACCATGTCGCGGTCGATGGCCTGAAAACAGCGGCATCGGTTATATTGTCGCCGTCATAGTCGCCGGGAACCGGCACGTCGCTACTATTTCCAAATGGAAATGCATAGTACGTGAAATTTTCCGACCTCAAAACATACCATTCTCCGGTTGAAGGCTTCCAATATCCAATATCTGTCTTTCCATCGCCTGTATAATCAGCAGGTGTAAGTTTATCCGTGGAATCGCCGAACTGGAACGCTCTGTTTTGCCCATCGCTGCTTCTCAGATACCACCATTGACCGTTCGAAGGTCTGAATATTGAAACGTCCGTCTTCCCATCACCATCGAAATCAAATGGAGCACGGGCGACTCCGACCACCTGCGTGACGTTAAAGCTAACAAAGGTCAAGAACGAACCGTTATTGTATTGAACAATTATTGAACCGTTTCGCTGCGGCCCGGCGTTTGGTGCAATCGTGTAGTTTACCGTTCCGGCAAGAAAGCTATTGACCGTGATCCACGGAACATTACTGCTCGGCGTGGCACTGCTGCAGCCTGTTGATCGAGTAACGGTGAACGTGCCGGTAAAGGAACTGGGTTCGGCTAAAAGTCCGAACGGACTCAGAACCGTATCAGCACATATGTTTCTAGCGGGGGAAAATTCGGACGTATTATTCGTTTCATCCGTCGCCGTTGCGCTGACATATTGCCCGACCGTCGCGATCGGTACGTTGAATGTCACATCGAACGTACCATTTCCTGTGGCGTTCGTATTTACGGTCGTAGCACCGAGATAATTTCGCCCCTCGCCATAACCTGTCGTATCGACCGATGTGTTACCAAATAACTCGACCGTGAACGGTTTGCTGGCAATACTGTTGAGAGTGCCCTGAATCCTGACCGTCGAACTGGTCGCATATACGTATGTGATAACCGGAAAATTCTGCAAGTTATTGGCTCCGGTATCCGGATCGCCGGTATCGTTTTGAGTTACGCCAGCAGTTCCGAGGTCGATGCCAAGATTATCATTGCCAAATAGCTGATTTCGCTGGAAGCGATTCCTGATTCCGCCTTCGGCGTTGATCCCTGCGCGATTAAATGAGATCTGATTGCCTTCGTTCGCACCTGATCCGCCGATCTTGTTGTCAAACGTGCCGCCTCCAAGGATCACTCCGTCTGCACCATTTCCGATGTCACTATTTCCACCAAGATTGGTACCGATCTTATTAGCCTGAACCCAATTGTTCGACGTGTTATTGTCCGCAATAAAAATACCAAAACTATTGGCGCTGATGACATTGCCAAGCCCCGGCTTTCCGATCAGATTCGGGGTCTTGGACACAAAGTTGACTTCTGATCCCGCACCCGAAAGCAGAGCGATCCCGCTCGCCGAGTTTCCGACGGCTGTTCCGCCTGAAGAATCAGTGCCGATAAAATTGCCGATGACTTCGTTCGAATAAGACTGCTGACCGACAATCTTGATACCGTCGTTATTATTGCCGCTGATCACGTTGCGGGTCGCACCCGTCGGATCGCCCACGATCACGCCAAACGCATTTTCGAGATATATTCCGTTTCCTTGGTTTCCATCGTCGGATGTTCCATTGCTCGTTCCAATGAAATTATTGAGGATATCTATACCCTGAAGTGCCACCCGGTCACCGATTGGACTTGCAATGATCCTAATGCCGTCGAGTCCGTTTGTGTAGATATAATTTCTCTGGTTAGCTTGTGTGCCGCCTATTCGTATTGTTCGCGGATTGGCTTCGGAGTTCCCCGGAAAGCTAATTCCGCTCATACCATTGTTGTAGATCTCCAATCCTTCAAAAACCGAGCCTCGAGCATAGCCTGCTGAGATACCGTTTCGCTGAAAGTTCCTTATGACAAGGTTGCTGACCTTAGCATTTGTTGTCACGCTTAAATTATCGTTGAACGACAAAAATGTGATTCCATCGATGTTTCCTACTCCTGTACCATCGAGTATTACCTTGGTGCTGTTAGGCTTCATTCCCGATATCCAATCATCGCGATCGAGCAGTACATAATCGTTGATCTGATTTACGGCGTTGGAGAAAAAAATGAAGTCCGCCACGAATCTACCTACACCGCCGCCTACTGCCGCCCGCCAAATGGCCCCCGAACAGTTAGGGTCAGGCGGAAATGCTAACCACGTGACACCCGAGATCTGGTTTTTTTCGCCGTCGGTCAGATTTCGCAGCGACGAACCATCTCCTGCAAACCGAGATGCCTCGGACAGGCTCAACGACTGATTGCATGTGACACCTGCCGAGCTGTCATTAACAGTCAGAGTCGCACCCCAAGCAGCTCCAGCTTGCAAAATAAAAAAAGTGACTATCGAGACCAACGTCGCTTGAAATGTTTTCTTCATAAACTTGCTCCTTTCCGTATTCCTTGCCCAACATGCACTGACCGAAATCTGAGTGCTTTTCACCACGGCCGCTTTTGGTAGTGGGTAACAAATGCATCGCCATCAACCATAAGCATGGGGTCGCCGGTTTTAGGGTGATTGCGGCGTTCAAGCGTATAAGTTGTCGTTGTTCCGCTGTTTGAACGAGCTGTCAGCGAATTTGAGGTTGCGCTCCAGCGTCCGGAATCTCGACTCGATGAATTAGAGCCACCGTAGATGTTTGAATTACTTGTTTCGCCGGAGTACTCATATGTCCCATTACTATTCAGAGTGAAACACAGGTCAGATTGGCGACCGCCGCCGCTGGCGTTCACATTTGCCGAGTAACACCATTTTCCGACCAGATCTTGCGATACGCCACCACCACCACCGCCATTCGAACGTTGACCGCCGCCGGCACTTCGGTTCCTGACCGCGGCAAGCTCCTCATCGGACAGTCTCGTATAAACGACCTTTCTACCCTCGGCCCAGACGGTTAGGACGCCGGCACTCAAGGTAAAAGGAAACTTGATCTGCCCCTGATCATTGCCGATAATGATCGATTTGCCGACGACGGCATATTCATACTGATCATCGTTGATCGTAATCTTGCTACCCGGCTTAAACTCGATCAGAGCTTCGCTACTTTTCCAGTAGCCTTGTAACTGTTTGTCGATCGTGACTTTTTGTCCCACTGCGATGGTCACACATAGTGACATCAGTACACCGGCGAAAATTGTTGTTGCAAATTTGGTCATTATTCTCTTATCTCCTTAAAATTCGGTTTTAGGCATTGTCATCGATCGCGTGATCGGAAAACCGCTCGTCGGCTTCACCATTCATCAACAGCGGCGGTTGGTTGACACCGCTGCCACCCTGCGAAAGTTCAAGGTTCATCGGTTCTGCCGTTTGAGTTTCGGGGCCGATATCGATCCGAAACTTCGTTTCTTTGTAGCTCTCGATCGTTATTCGTGTATGCGAAAGTTTCATAATCTAATTGCCGCAATCACAACTTTTTATTGTGGACAGGTATGGTTTTAGCCTATTATCGAAGTCTAAATCCTTTAGTCGGGCTAAAATCGGGCTAAAATTTTTATAAATGAAGGAAAGTTCGACAAAGATCTATACATTCGGTGATTACTCGCTAAAGGTCGAGGACGGCACACTGTGGCACGGCACCGAGCGTATATCGGTCACGCAGAAATCTGTCGAAATGCTGACTCTTCTACTAGAGAATCGCGGTCGTGTTGTTACACGAGACGAGATCATCGAACGTCTCTGGCCCGATACCTTTGTTGACGAAAACAATCTTTCAGTTACCGTCTCGATGCTTAGAAAGGCTTTTGGGGAAAACAAAGGTGAACCGAAATTCATCGAAACGATTCCGCGAAAGGGCTATCGATTTATGGCGGACGCGACAGAATCCGAGGGTGCTCTCGTATTTACCTCACGAGAATATACGCGAACAGTGATCGAGCGGACTGAAATCGATGACGGAGCAACAACGGATGCTATCGCTCAATTGCGGTCGGGAGCACGTCGCCAGAATTACATTTTGGTCGTACTCGTCATTTTCACGGTCTTATTAATAGTTACAATCGGCTGGAACTACTACAGAGGCGATGGCCGAGATGTGTTTGCGTCGAGAGGCTCAAGAACGATCGCAGTGCTACCATTTCGTAATCTTTCGAGAGATGAAAGCGGAACACAGTTTTCACTTGGCCTGACCGACGCACTGATCACAAAGCTCGCTGGCCTTTCCGATCTGACGGTTCGCCCGACAAGTTCAGTTGTCGGATTTACAGATTCGGCTCCAACATTGCCCGAGGTAATCAAAGAGAAACTCAAGGTCGGAAATTACGTTGACGGCACGATTCAGCACGAGAATGGGCGATTGCGTGTGTCGGTACAGCTAGTTCAAGTATCAGACGGTTCGGTCGTTTGGGCGGAAACATTCGAAGAATCGGTAACCGAATTATTGCGGTTACAAGATTTGATCGCGGTCAAGGTCTTTGCGGCAATGCGTATCGAGGTCTCGCCGAAGCAAAAGGAGATGCTTGCCCGACGCGAATCAAAAAATGGCGAAGCCAATGCTCTGTATCTAAAAGGCCGCTACTACTGGAATCGGCGAAGTTCTGAAAACATCAAAAAGGCCGTCGAGTATTTTGAACAAGCTGTCGAAAAAGATCCAACATTTGCGCTCGGTTTTATCGGCGTTTCGGACGGATATCAAATGTTTAGCGAATATGGCGGCATCGAGCGAAAGGTCGCGATGGAGAAAGCCCGAACCGCCGTTTTACGTGCGATCGAGCTAAATGGTGATTTGGGAGAAGCGTATTGTTCACTCGGTTACCTGCAAGCATTCTATGACTGGGATTTTCCTGCCGCCGAAGCGAGCTTTAGGAAAGCGATCGAACTTTCCCCAAATTACGCTACCGCACACCAATGGTACGGCGAATTATTGATCGCTCAAGACCGGATCGATGAAAGCATCGAGCGGATTAAACGAGCTCTAGAAATAGACCCTGTATCGCCCATCATTCTCACCGATCTCGCGTCGTCGTATTATGTTGCTCGCCGATTCGATGATGCGATCAAAACCGCAAAAGAGGTCGAAGAGCTATCGCCTAACTTCCCAATGGCAAACTACTTTCTTGCATTCTGTTATGCACAAAAGGGAATGGACGCCGAAACTAAAAAATCGTATTACGTCGCTGATAAAACATGGTTGCCGGGCCTAACGAACTCCGATGAAAGTGCTTACACATTGCTTTCGCTCAAGGATCTTTATCTTCGCCGATATCGAGATGCGACGACGTCTCCCGTGAGCAAATATCTGAACGGTTATCAAAAGGCAATGAATGCGGTACTGGCACACGACTTCGAAGGCGTTTTCAGATGGCTTGAAATTTCGCTCGAAAGCCGTGACCGTTGGTTCGTCAATCTGGCGATGGATCCGATATGGGACCCGATCCGGACAGACCCGAGATTCAACGATCTTTTGCAGCGAAGCAGCCTCAAAAAATAGGATACTTAAATGGATAGACCGATAAACGATTATAGTGAATTTTGGGATTTCTATGTTTCAGAGCACAGCCTGCCGATGACGCGTGCCTTGCATTTCAGCGGTACTTCACTGGGTATTGCGTTGATGATCTTTTTTGTAGCCACTGGACGTTGGTATTTCTTTCCCGCTTTTTTCGTCGTCGGCTACGGATTTGCGTGGTTCGCTCACTTCGTTATTGAAAAGAATAAACCGGCGAGCTTTCGCTTTCCGCTGTGGTCGTTTATCAGTGATTTCAAGATGATCTGGTTCATGATCAGCGGGCGAATGGCGGCCGAAGTTAAGCGAGTTTTGGATAACGGAGCCATCATCGACGACCGAAACTCATAGATTTCAGGGCCGTCGGGTGCAGTTACGTCCCCCGAAACGGCGAATTTGGACTCAGAGAAATAATCGTCAAATTACTTTTCTAAATAAATATACTGTTCCCCAACTGTAGAATGGCTCAAGTCGTTCAACTCTTGGGCGGAATAGCGTAAAATGCTTCATTATGTCATCAGGCGATCTGATAAATCCCAATGCACTCAATTCGACTATAGAATTCCTCACGGCAATGGTCACGCCGGCGCTGCTGATCTCGGCGACGGGATCGCTGGTGTTGTCTACATCAACTCGTTTAGGGCGTGTAATAGACCGCGTACGGGCTCTCGAAGAAGTCCTGAGTGAACTGATATACGTCGAAGATAAAGAATCGGTCCCGCTTTACGAAAAACGAGTCGAGGTGATCGTCGATTTGCTCGATAAGGTCACAAGCCGATCTCGTATTCTTCAGAGGGCAATGGCAACTTTCTATTACGGTTTGGGCTGCTTTATCCTCACTAGCGTAACTATCGCGATCGCCGCGTTTTTCAGCTCATATCGTTGGGTTCCCATCCCGATCGGGATCATCGGTATAATGTGCCTTTTTTGGGGGAGCATCTATATGTTGCTCGAAACCCGTATGGCGACCGCTACCGTCAACGCCGAGATGGATTTCACCTGGGAACTCGCACGAAAGGTCGCCCCGAAGGACATAATTAGTAAATATTCGCCGAAGGGCAAGAATAAGGGTATGAAACCCGCAAAGATCAAACAGAATGGCCGCAAGTTACCTGACACTCTTAGCGGAGAATGAACTTGAGTCCCGCGTAGAAAAGCTCGAGTCACTACTCTCGGCTTGCAACATTTGCCCGAAAGACTGCGGCAACGATCGTCTAGATGACGAGATCGCCGCGTGCTACTCCGGGCGTCAGCCGATCGTATCGTCGTACACCGCACATTTTGGCGAAGAACCCTGTCTGTCCGGCACATTGGGTGCGGGAAACATATTTTTTGGCAACTGCAATCTCCGTTGCGTGTATTGCCAAAATTATCAGATCTCTCAAACCTGGCGTGAGCAAAAGAAGAATGAGATCACTCACGAACGCCTTGCCGAGATGATGCTCGAATTGCAGGAACGCGGCTGTCACAATATCGGCTTTGTCTCGCCCACACACTTTGCCCCGCAGATGGCGCGGGCGATACTGATCGCCGCTGAAAACGGTCTGACATTGCCGATCGTTTACAACACCAATGCGTATGATTCGGTTGAGGTGCTGAAATTGCTCGATGGGATTGTCGACGTCTATCTGCCGGATCTGAAATATGCCGACGCTGCCGCGGGGCTTCAGTATTCCAAGATACGTGACTATCCAAAGTTCGCCCGTGCCGCGATCAAGGAAATGCATCGTCAAATGGGCGACGAACTCGTCTTTGACGACGGCGGTTTGCTCAAACGAGGGTTGATGATCCGCCTGCTGGTACTGCCTAACGATGTCGCCGGTATCGAGGAAAATCTGCGATGGATCCGCGACGAGCTTTCGCCCAAAACCGCGATCTCGCTAATGGCGCAGTACTACGCGACCAACAAGGCCGCCACGGATGAGCGATATATTTTGCTGTCACGCCGCATCTCGGAGGGCGAGTGGTTTGAGGCTGTTTCCTTGCTCCACGAACTCGGCATTGACGAGGGCTTTATGCAGGAATACGAATCTGCGTCACACTATTACCGGCCGGACTTCGATGATGCGGAAAAGCCTTTCAGGGACATTCGCGACTTTCTCTAGCTGACCTGCACGCGGAGAAATTGATGGACCTTTCGTTCGGATATTAGCCATATGAAATACCAATATCGATCTATTTCGGCGTTTTCACGTTGCTTAGGCCTATCCTTACTCATCACAGCTTGTTGCTCGCTGATAACGGCCCAAACTCCTGCGGTCGGCTACACTCGCTGGGTCAATCCGTTCATCGGCACCGGCGGCCACGGGCATACTTTTCCGGGGGCGACGATGCCGTTCGGGATGGTGCAGCTCTCGCCCGACACGCGTATCGACAACTGGGACGGATCGAGCGGTTATCACTACTCCGACGACATCATCTACGGCTTTTCGCACACGCACCTGAGCGGAACGGGCATTCCGGATGGATGCGATATTTTGTTTATGCCGACGGTTGGTTACCCACAGCTTCCGCGAACGCGCGGGAACGAGACGCCTGAGAAGAATTACCAATCAACTTTTTCTCATTCGAATGAAAAGGCCGAGCCCGGTTACTACAGCGTCCGACTCGATAAGGGAGACATTCTGGCCGAGCTTACCGCAACATCACGAGTCGGCTTTCACCGGTACACTTTTCAGAGGAAAGCGGAAGCGGCGGTCGTACTCGACCTGAAATGGAGGGACAAGGTTCTTGACTCGGAATTTCGAATTGTCGATGACAAGCGGATCGAAGGTTATCGCCGTTCGAGTTCATGGGCGAAAAATCAGATTGTGTATTTCGTCGCTGAATTCTCCGAGACTTTCTCCACCATGAGCGCCGGTGGGAATTGGAACTCTTCGGGCGCAATGAAGGGAACCGATATGAGGGCGGCTCTACATTTTCGTCTCGGAAGCCGCAATAAGGTTCTTCTGAAGGTCGCGATCTCCCACGTCTCTATCGAAGGTGCTCGAAAGAATCTCGCTGCCGAGCTTCCCGGTTGGGATTTTGACAAGGTTCGCTCCGATGCGAAAGCGGCCTGGAACAAAGAGCTGTCGAAGATCGAGGTATCGGGCGGGACCGACGCACAGACGACTACGTTTTACACCGCCCTGTATCACACGATGATCCAGCCGAATATCTTCAACGACGTCGACGGCCGGTATAAAGGCCACGACGGGAAGGTACATCAGCTTTCGGGATATGCGGGTGTCAGTAGACCGCACGTAAGTAAGGACCCAACTGCGCAAGAAAGAACCACCCCGTCCGCTCAAAGCAGCGGCCACCCCTCCTTCGTAAGTAGGGGAGCTTCGGAGCAATACTCCGTCTTCTCCCTGTGGGACACATTCCGGGCGGCGCATCCGCTTTATACGATCATTGACCAGAAACGCACTGTCGATTTTATCAACACGTTTATCCGCCAATACGAGCAAGGCGGGCGGCTGCCGGTTTGGGAGCTTTGGGGCGAAGAGACCGACACGATGATCGGCTATCACGCCGTCTCGGTCATTGCTGATGCGATGGCAAAAGGGATCAAAGGCTTTGACTACGAAAAGGCCTACGCCGCCGCGAAACACTCCGCCGAACTCGACCATTACGGCCTCGCCGCCTACAAAAAACGCGGTTACATCTCGATGGAGGACGAAAACGAATCCGTCTCAAAGACCCTAGAATATGCTTATAACGATTGGTGTATCTCTAGGATGGCAAAGGTACTTTTACTACAGGAATCTAAGCAGCCGAAAAATTCGCCAAAGCCGAGTTTCAACGCATCAACCGGAATCGCTTCCTTACCAATTGATATGGAAAAACAGCGATATCAGAAGGAGTTTGTCCAGTATCTAAGACGTGCGCGCTACTTCGAAAACCTCTTCGACACTAAAACAGGTTTTTTCCGTCCAAAAAAGAACGGCGGTTTTGTCGAGCCTTTTGCTCCGAACGAGGTGACATTTGGCTTCACCGAGGGCAATTCGTGGCAGTATTCGTTCTTCGTTCCGCACGATGTTACGCGGTTGATGGAGCTGATGGGCGGGCGTGAGAGGTTCGCGGCGAAGCTTGATGAGCTTTTTTCAACGGACGTGAAACTCGCCGGTCGCGAGCAGGCCGACCTGACCGGCCTCATAGGTCAATACGCGCACGGCAACGAACCCTCGCACCACATTGCGTATCTATATAATTACGCACAGCAACCGTGGAAAACGCAGCAATACGTCCGCCAGATAATGGACGAATTCTATAAACCGACGCCAGATGGCCTGATCGGCAACGAAGACTGCGGCCAGATGTCCGCGTGGTATATCCTAAGCGCAAGCGGTTTCTATCCTGTAAATCCGGGCGACGGCATTTACGCTTTCGGCACACCGCTGTTTCCCGAGATGACGTACCGCCTTGAGAACGGTAAGACATTTACCGTCAGAGCAAAGAATGTGTCGGCAGCAAACAAATACATACTGAATGCCAAGCTAAACGGAGCTCCATACAAGAAAGCGTTCATAACTCACGCCGATATTATGTCAGGAGGTGTACTCGAATTTTCGATGATCGATCAACCGGTTAGTACGGCATTCAGCGAGTTTCCGGTCTCATCTCTCGGCATCAAAACGGTCGCGGTTCCGGTCATCACCGGCGGGCGGACCTTTGGCGACAATACAAGTGTAGCGATCTCGACGCTGACTCATAACGCGAAGATCTATTTCACAACTGACGGCACCGTGCCGACAAAAGACTCGACACTTTACACCTCACCGCTTACGGTCGAGCGGACAATGACGATCAATGCGGTCGCGATCGGTGCCGATGGAGCAGCGAGCTTTCCGGTCGAGGCTGTTCTGAAAAAACTTCCGAACGAATGGACCGTACGCGTTATCTCGTCGTACAGCACTCAATACACGGGTGGCGGTGATAATGCGATCATCGATGGTATTCGCGGGACGGTCAATTTTGCTAGCGGCGAGTGGCAGGGCGTACAGGGAAAGACATACGAAGCCATTGTTGATCTGCAGCGTGAGACTGAGGTCAAGGAACTTGGCGGTAGCTTTCTACAGGTCGCGGGGCCGTGGATTTGGATGCCCGACCGCGTCGAGTTTGAGACCTCGTTGGACGGCACCAACTTCACTAAAGCAGCCGAGATCAAACCCGGCTTTTCACAAACGGAAATGACCCCGACGGTTCGCGAATACGTGCAGAAGATAGTGCCAACGCAGACCCGTTACGTCAGAATGCGCGCATTCAACTTTGGCAAGATACCGTCGTGGCACCTCGGCGCAGGCGGCGACCCGTGGATATTCGTGGACGAGATAATTATTAGGTGACCGACAGCCTCCCGATCAAAAAATCGACCGTATCCGATTAACGTGCGTCTAAGATACAGCGGCATTAATTGTCCGAGGTAATTGTTTATGGACAGACGTTATTTCTTGAAGGCTACCGGTATCGGACTCGCGAGTTTTGGCGTCATGGCTGCGGCTCCGGATTTTTTGCATCAGTTTGCCGCTGCACAATCGGCGACAAAGGGGTACGGCAAGAAAAAAGTTCTCGTAACGATATTTCAACGCGGTGCCGTCGACGGGCTGAATATGGTCGTGCCGTATGGCGACGACAGCTATTACAGTGCCCGGCCCACAATCGCCATCCCGAGTCCAAAGCAAGCCAATGGAGCGATCGATCTCGACGGGCATTTCGGACTGCACCCGAGCCTCAAGCCGCTAGAGAAGTTTTGGCAGTCAAAGCAGCTTGCAATAATCGACGCGGTCGGTTCGCCGGACAATACGCGTTCGCACTTTGACGCTCAGGACTATATGGAATCGGGCACGCCCGGCAACAAGGGCACCCGCGACGGTTGGCTAAACCGCGTGCTGCAAACGAGCACTACTAAGGAAAAATCGCCGTTCCGTGCGGTTTCATTTACGCCGCAGTTGCCGCGCTCACTGTATGGCCGATCGCCTGCAGTTGCGATGACGAGTCTTGGTGATTTCTCGATAAAGGCCGGAATATATTCTCAAAATATGAAGGGCGGATTCGAGGGCCTTTACGAACAAAACACGAAAGATACGCTCGGTGAGACCGGTAAGGAAACATTCGAGGCGGTCAACTATCTAAAACAGGCCGATCCGTCGCAGTTCAAGCCCGAGAACGGCGCCGTTTATCCTAATTCGGCTCTCGGCCGTTCGCTGAGGCAGATCGCCCAGTTGATAAAAGCCGGCGTCGGCCTCGAGGTCGCCTTTACCGAAATGGGTGGTTGGGATACGCACTCAAACCAATCTGCGGGGCAGAATCCCGCTCAGGGCCAACTCGCTAATCTTTTACGTGATTTTGGTGAATCAATCGCCGCGTTTGCCGTCGATCTTGGCCAGAGAATGGACGACGTCGTTCTGATCACAATGTCCGAATTTGGCCGCACAGTACGCGAAAATGGGACGCGCGGCACTGACCACGGCCACGCCAACGCAATGATCGTGCTCGGTAATCCCATCAAGGGCGGAAAGGTTTACGGCGATTTTCGCGGACTCAAGAGTGAAAAACTGTACGATGGCCGCGACCTCGACGTCACCACGGATTTCCGCGATGTCTTTGCGGAGGCCGCCTTCAAACACCTTGGAGCCAAGGATCTAGCGAAGATATTTCCAAACTACTCCGTGACCAAAGAGAAATTCCGCGGATATCTTGGCTGATATCACGCAGAACGTTTAAAATCTGCCTCAACTATCGAAGCCGGATCAGTTGTTATTGTCGTTGCTACTGTTGTTTGTTGATTCGTTAATAAGCGATTCAGACTGAGCGGCAGGAACTCCGCCACGTTGCTGCACCACGTGGGCAAGTTCGTGTCCGATCAGTTCGCGTCCGGTGTCTGAATGAGGATCAAAAGCGCCCGGAGCAAAGTGTATGTCATTTCCATCGACAAAGCTTTGTGCGTTTTGCAGCGTCGGCGCGTGACTCTGGTAGATCTTGATATCCGAAAAATCGGTGCCATATTTCTTTTGCATTTCGTGAACCAACGGCTTAGGCAATTTGGTCTCCACTGCATTGTTCACTAATTGTTTAGGCGTGCTCATTAGATTGAAATTGTTGTTTGGCATCTGCGTTCTCCCGTAGGTAATTTATATACCAACTTGATATCACAATTCGGCAGTCGATTACAATAAAATTCTTTGTGGAAAACCCGATCTTTCACCTTCTTGGTTTCGGCGTGAAAGCCAAAAATGATGACCGCGATCTCCGAGGAAAAAAAAGGAAAGGGACGCCTTAAATGACGCCCCTTTCCCGTTTTGAAGCAAACAAACAGATCTATTTAGCTCGGTCCACACGTATTTCTTTACCCGAGGCATCTATATATTTCCGGATAGAGCCGTCATCGCCAAGCACAAAATGACCGCGTCGTCCTTTTTCCTTTTTGTTAAAGGTCCCGAAGGTAAGAGTTTCGGTGTCGATGACCTGAAAATTTTCTTGATCGTCACATTTGACCCGTGCCCAATATCCGCTCACCGTCGTCGTGACGCTGCACTTTACGCCGCCGATGAGGTAATCACCATCGATCGGCCTAGTTTCCTCGCCACCGCCGTTGATGCCGTTGCGCAGGATCGATTCCAGATCCTCAGCGTCGCTATATACGATCGACTCGATCTTATAAACCGTCGAGGACGTATTGGCGGTCGAAAGAGTAAATGTGATCTCATCCGGCTCGCCAATATTAATAAACCGCACTTTCACCACATTGTCCGGCGTGCTCTTGGCAATTACGAAGTTTGTGATCTGTATGTCCTGAGCGTTATAAAGCGGGTCAAAATTTAATGTTCCAACTTCATCAGACTTTGTGTTGAGAGCATCCTGCCAAATAGCGTCGGCCAGGCTTCCGGTAAAGTATTTATCGACAAGCGCCCGGCTTTTTTTCTGAAAGAACGGACTCCTTCGCGCGTTATGTGCTGCGTAAAGGTTTTTCACGACGGTCTCCGGCGAAATGGTGGCGAGCTTATTCTTCTGGGCAAATGCCGGTGAACACAACACAAGTGCAAGAGAAATCAATATAACGAGTTTAGTTTTCATATCTATTATCCGAATTTTGGTATTCGCAACCCCATAACTTATTACGTGAAGACCGAGCAATGCATTGAAAATCTATTCCATATTCCGCAATCTAAGCCTCAATGCCTGTAGTTTAATAAACCCTTCCGCATCGTGTTGGTCGTAGGCACCGGCGTCGTCTTCGAAAGTTACGACGCGTTCGCGGTAGAGCGAATTGGGGGATTTGCGGCCGTTGACGGTGACATTGCCCTTGTAGAGTTTGAGGCGGACGTCGCCGTTGACGACCTCTTGGGTCTGGTTGACCATACTTTTCAGGATTTCGAACTCAGGAGCGAACCAGAATCCGTAGTAGACCGACTCGGCAAACTTCGTTCCGAGCGAGTCGCGCAGGCGTGTGACCTCACGGTCCATCGTGATCGACTCGAGCGCTCGGTGCGCGATTTGTAGAATCGTAACGCCGGGTGTTTCATAAATGCCGCGCGACTTCATTCCGACAAAGCGGTTTTCGACCAGATCGACGCGACCGATGCCGTGCTCGCCGCCGAGGAAATTGAGCTTTGTCAGAAGGTCAACTGCACCGTATTTCACGCCGTCGATAGCCACAGGTTCACCCTTTTCGAATGATAGTGTGATCTCCTGAGCGGTATCGGACGCCTTTTCGGGTGACTTCGACAGCAAGAAAATATCGTCCGGCGGTGCCGCCCAAGGGTCTTCGAGAATGCCGCCTTCGTAGGATATGTGCATCAGGTTGCGGTCCATCGAGTACGGTTTGGCGGCGGTGGCAGTGACCGGAATGCCGTGTTCCGCACAGTAGGCGATCAGGTCGGCGCGTCCCTTAAATTCCCAGGTGCGCCACGGTGCGACAACCTTTATATCAGGTTTGAGCGAGTAATAAGTCAGTTCGAAGCGCACCTGATCGTTGCCCTTGCCGGTGGCCCCGTGAGCGACGGCGTCGGCACCTTCCATTTGGGCGATCTCGATCTGTCGTTTGGCAATTACGGGGCGTGCGAGGCTGGTACCGAGGAGGTAAACGCCTTCATACAAAGCGTTTGCCTTGACCGCCATCCAGACAAAATCTTTTACAAACTCCTCACGCAGGTCTTCGACGTATAGCTTTGATGCGCCGGTTGCCAGTGCCTTTTCTTCAAGGCCGCTGAGTTCCTCGCCCTGGCCGACATCTGCGCAATAGCAGATAACTTCGCAGTCATACGTCTCTTTCAGCCACAGCAACATCGCTGATGTATCAAGCCCGCCGGAATAGGCGAGAACGACTTTTTTGATCGATTTGGTCATATTTTACCTGAAAAAAAGGCACACTCCCGACAGGTCGTGTTTCCGCCTTTTGAGATTTCAAACTACAATTATAGCCGCACGGAGACATAAATGACTAAATCAGGCCAGCTATGGGGCGGTAGATTTACCGAGAAACCCGATAAGACGTTCGCAGAGTTTAACGATTCGTTCAGATTCGATCGCCGGCTATTTGTTGCGGACCTACGGGCGAGCATTGCTCACGCCAATGGATTGGCGGGCGCGGGCGTGATCACCGGCGACGAAGCGGCGGCGATAACCGGCGGCCTGGTGGAAATGCTCGCCGCGGCCGACTCGAATGACGCGATATTTGACGGATCGGATGCCGAAGATGTCCACTCTTTCATCGAGGGTAAGCTGATCGCTGCGATCGGCGACGCAGGCCGCAAGCTGCATACAGGACGGAGCCGAAACGACCAGGTCGCGACGGCGTTTCGCTTATGGCTGAGGGACGAGATCGACGCTATTGCCGACCTCGTTCGGGATACGCAGACATCTATTGTCGAACTCGCGGCCCGGCACGCCGATGCGGTGATGCCGGGATACACGCATCTCCAGCGTGCACAACCGGTAATGTTCGCTCACTGGTGTCTGGCGTATTTTGAAATGTTGAAACGTGACCGCGACCGTCTGGCCGACGCTCGGAAACGTGTCAATATCTTGCCGCTTGGTTCGGGTGCACTTGCCGGCGCGGGCTTTCCGGTCGACCGTGAGGCGGTCGCCCGCGAGCTTGGATTTGAGGGTATTTCGGCAAATAGCCTGGACGCAGTTTCGGACCGTGATTTTGCTGTCGAATTCACATCCGCCTGCTCGCTGATAATGGTACACCTGTCGCGCCTCGCCGAGGACCTGATCATATATTGCTCAAATGAATTTGGCTTTGTGAGTTTGAGTGATGCTGTTTCATCAGGCTCGAGCCTGATGCCGCAGAAGAAAAACCCCGACGCTCTTGAGTTGCTTCGGGGAAAGGCCGGACGAGTTTTCGGACACCAGATGGGCTTGCTCTCGATGATCAAGGGCCTGCCGCTCGCCTACAACAAGGATATGCAAGAGGATAAGGAGGCCGTTTTTGACACAGTGGATACGATAAATATTTCACTGCGGGCTGCCGCGATCGTCCTCGATAATACGACATTGAATGAAGAGCGTGCTCGTAATGCGGCGGCAAAGGGCTATCTGAATGCTACCGAACTTGCTGACTATCTAGTAAAAAAGGGCGTTCCCTTTCGCTCCGCACACGAAGCCGTCGGCCGAGCAGTGCTATTTGCGATCGGCGAGGGCAAAGAGCTGCACGAACTCAGTTTGGACGAAATCAGGCAGTTTTCAGCCGTGATCGGCGACGACGTGAACGAAGCCCTTGGGCTGGAATCGGCACTTGCGGCCAAAGGTACGATCGGCGGGACGTCGCCGGGCCGCGTCGCTCTCGCTCTGGAGTCAGCACGACAATACATTGTAAAATGATTGATAGAAAAAAGTTAATAGAACAATCCGGAAACAACGAGCTGATGCAGTTTCTCGGTGTCAAGATCGAGGTCGCATCTGCGGACCGCGTCGTCCTCACGATGGAGGTCACGCCGAAGGTGCATCAATATGTCGGCATAATGAACGGCGGCGTCTCACTCTATCTCTGTGAAACGGCCGCCTCAATCGGTGTCGTTGCCGGTGCGGACCTTGAAAAGGTCACGCCGGTCGGTATCGAGATCAACGCCAATCATCTGCGGGCAGTCAGTCGAGGCATCATAACGGTCGAGGCAACGCCGCTGCACACCGGGCGAACAATGAGCGTCTGGAAGATCGAGATCACCAATGACCGAGGCAAGTTGGTCTGCACGTCGCGCCTAACGATGCTTATCCAAAAGCGGGCCGCGTATCAGCCGGAATAGATATTGTACAAGGCCGCCTCACGCTACCGTTCGTAATTCGTCATTCGTACGGCTAAACTCTCAGTGTGCACAATTTTATTCGACATTTGATAACCGAATGGCGGCGTCTCAAGCTACCAACGTCTGCTGCGACGGTGATCGTGGCGGTTTCGGGTGGTGCCGATTCGGTCAGTCTGCTCCTCGCGGTTCATGAACTGGTTCGATCAGGAAAACTAAATCTTCGCATTGTTGCCGCACATTTCAACCACCGTCTTCGCGGAGCGGAGAGCGATGCAGATCAGGAATTCGTCCGCCAACTAACCGGTAAACACGGAATCGAATTGGCTCTCGGACATCGCACGAAACCGTTTGAAGGAAATTTAGAGCAAGATGCCCGCGACCATCGATATGCATTTTTGGCTGAGACTGCAAGCGATCTGAACGCTTGTGCGGTGCTGACGGGCCACACCGTCAACGATCAGGCCGAGACCTTTTTGTTAAATCTAATCCGCGGTGCAGGACCCGGCGGACTCGCGGGAATGGCGGCCGTGAGGCCATTGGGCCGGAGCGAAAATGACGTCGACGATGCGGTGAGTCTGGTACGCCCACTTCTGACCTGGGCGATGCGCGAGCAGACCGAGGGTTTTTGTCACGACAAAGGAGTCCAGCCACGGTATGACACTATGAACGAGGACACTGCGTTCAAACGTGTCCGTATCAGAAAGGTCCTACTGCCAATGCTAAAAGAAATGAATCCGAAGATCGTCACCACGCTTGCCTCGACCGCGAGCCTGATGGGGCAAATTCCGTCCAAAGCGATAGAAAGCGAACGCGCACCGGTGAAAAGATATCTTGAGATCAAATCGCTGAGACAACTAAGCGAACCTGAGCTTTTTGCGGTAATTCGGGGCTGGCTTCGCGAAATGAGAGGAACCACGCGCCAATTGCAACTGATACATATAGCGGCGATCGGACGTTTGGCGTTTAGTGATAAGAGCGGCAAGATCGCTGAATTGCCCGGCGGACGCGTCATAAGATCGGGCGGCAAGCTGACGTTTGAAAAGAATAAGGTTGAAAATTGATGCTCAGCCAATTAGAATCAAAGGTTGGCATTTGATTTAGTGCGGCAGGTGTATTCTAAACAACGCTTACACGCCAACTTTCATCAAATTTGGTTCGTGACGCTTTCGGGTGAAGGTTGAATTGGAGGCAATATTTTGAGTTCTAAAGGTAAACAGGTCTTATTGTGGTTGATGATTATTTCCAGTGCTCTGGTCTTTGTCTGGTTTTTACAATCCAGGCAGGTAAAACCGGCACAGGAGTTGTCGTTTGACGCCGCACTGACACAGATCAAGAATAAGGATATCAAAGAGCTGACGGTCCGACAGGACACTCTCGAGTTGGTAAACAAGAGTGACGCAAAACTGGTCGCAAAGTTGGATACGAGCGACTCGACCCGCGATCAGATCTTTGCGGCCGCCAAGGAAACCGATACAAAGATCACACTCGAACCGCCCTCAAGCGGACTTGGGTGGATCGTATTGATCCAGGCTCTGCCGTTCATTCTGCTTATCGGGTTTTTGGCGTTCACACTTCGCCAGATGCAGGCGGGCGGTAATAAAGCACTCAGCTTTGGCAAATCCAAGGCCAAATTGCTCAACAATCAGCAAAAGCGAATAACGTTTAAGGAAGTTGCCGGCGTTGAGGAAGCAAAAGAGGAGCTGCAGGAGATCATTGAGTTTCTCAAGGATCCGCAAAAGTTTCAGAAACTCGGCGGCAAGATCCCCAAGGGCGTCTTGATGGTGGGACCTCCGGGAACCGGTAAGACGTTGCTGGCTAAGGCCGTTGCCGGTGAGGCCAACGTTCCGTTCTTTTCCATCTCGGGTTCTGATTTTGTCGAAATGTTTGTCGGCGTCGGCGCCAGCCGTGTCCGAGACCTTTTCGAACAGGGCAAAAAGAACGCGCCGTGCATCATCTTTATCGATGAGATCGACGCAGTCGGGCGCCATCGTGGGGCCGGGCTAGGCGGTGGTCACGATGAACGTGAACAGACGCTGAACCAGTTGCTGGTCGAAATGGACGGTTTTGAGTCGAATGACGGCGTCATCCTGATGGCTTCGACCAACAGGCCTGACGTTCTCGATCCGGCATTGCTTCGTCCGGGACGCTTTGACCGCCGTGTTGTGGTCGGCCGTCCTGACGTTCGCGGCCGTGAGGGTATTCTGAAGGTTCATACGCGTAAGATACCGCTCGATGAGGGCGTTGACATTAACGTGATCGCTCGAGGCACGCCCGGATTTACCGGTGCTGATCTTGCCAACATCGTTAACGAAGCGGCACTGAACGCGGCCCGTTACAACAAAAAAGTCGTCGGAATGGCTGACTTTGAGATCGCCAAGGATAAGGTAATGATGGGCGCCGAGCGCAAGAGTATGGTCATCTCGGACGAAGAAAAGCGCATTACCGCTTACCACGAGGCCGGCCACACGCTCGTCGGGATCAAAGTTCCACATTGCGATCCGGTCCATAAGGTTACGATCATTCCGCGCGGAATGGCGTTGGGCGTGACGATGTATTTGCCCGAAAAAGACCGCTTGAGCGCGACCAAGGAGTTTTTGCTTGGTCAGATCGCGATGGCGATGGGCGGTCGTATTGCCGAGGACGTCTTTATTGGCAGCATAACGACCGGTGCGTCGAATGATATCGAAAAGGCTACCGAGATCGCTCGTTCGATGGTTTGTGAATACGGTATGTCGGCACTCGGGCCGCTGACTTTCGGCAAGAAGGAAGAGCAGATCTTCCTTGGCCGAGAGATATCGCAGCATCGCGATTACTCAGAGGACACCGCGATCAAGATCGACAACGAGGTTCGTCGAATTATCGATGAGCAATACAAACTTGCCGAAAAGGTGATTCGCGAAAACAAGGACGCGATGATCCGGTTGGCCGAAGCATTGCTCGAGTTTGAAACGCTTGACGCTGTCCAGATCCGAAGGGTCATTGCCGGCCTACCGCTTGACCGCGACAATTCACCGTCGCCGTCTGATGACGGAAATGGTTCGCAAACTGAAGAGTCGTCGGGCAATCCGTTCAAAAAACCGATCCTACCGCCGATAACCGGAAACAATCCGGCGACGGCCTGAGGGAATCAGTAACGTAAAAGTAAAAAGGCAAAAGTGGGAACGATCCTCTACTTTTGCCTTTTTACTTTATAATTTCACCATATGAAGTATTGGCAGACATCTCGTCGAAGGATACAGCTCAATCGTCCATTGGTGATGGGCATACTTAATATCACACCGGACAGCTTTTCTGACGGCGGCAAATACGCTTCGCCCGATGCTGCATTGCTTCGCGCCGAACAGATGATCGCCGAGGGCGCCGACATTATCGATCTCGGAGGCGAATCCACCCGACCCGGCAGTCAACCTATATCGGTCGAGGCCGAGACTGAGCGAACGATCCCGATCATCGAGGCACTTGTCTCACGCTTTGATACTCCGATCTCGATCGACACCTACAAATCCGAAGTAGCAAAACGGGCAGTCGATGCAGGTGCCGAGATAATCAACGACATTTCGGGCCTTAGGTTTGACGCCAATATTGCCAATATTGCCTCAGACAGCGGTTCGGGATTGATCCTGATGCATTCGCGCGGCAACTTTGAATCTATGCATTCGGAACCGCCCGTCGACGAGATCTTACCTGACGTAACCGCCGGCTTTCGCCGTGCGGTTGAGATCGCCGAAAATGCCGGCGTTAGCGATAACAGCATCGTTCTCGACATCGGGATCGGCTTTGGCAAAACACTTGGACAGAACTTAGAGTTGCTCGCCAAAATTGATAGACTTGTCGGAGAGTTTCCTGAATATCCGATACTTGTCGGAACGTCGCGTAAGTCCTTTATCGGCAGAGTCCTTGACGAACGGCCGCCAAGCGAGCGGGCCGCCGGTAGCCTTGCATCGGCGACTGCGGCGATGATAAACGGAGCTTCGGTGGTTCGAGTGCACGACGTGATCCAGACTGTGGATGCGATGCGGATCTTAATGGCAATAAGGGAGGCGAGCGGCTGATATGTACTGTAGGATCTTGGCGATATTTTTTCTGTTGGCGATCACTGCGGGCCCGTTGATGGCGGACGTGGCGCCGGATCCCGGTTTTGTCGGCGTACGGATCAATCTCTTGCTCGAAACAGACGACGATCTCTCCGGCATTCGGTTTTTTGTGCTATCCGGAGACATTGTAAGAGAAATTGTCGTCAAACGTGGCGAGCAACTGACCGTTAACCCGCTCGGCGGCGGAGCGAGATACAGGTCCGGTACGCTGATCGCAGTTCCTGCCAAAAGCATCGAAATCCCGACCGGCTCCGGAGACTTACCGATCGATCTGCAGGCCAAACTATTAAAAAACGAAATTCCCGGAACGATCACCCTTTTGACCCACAGTTTTCGCCGTGACGTCCGAAAAGCCGATGAGGACAAATGGAAGGACGCACTTTTCAAACTGCAGCGAGTGGGCGCGACAGGCGTAGCTGCATCGAAAGTTTCCGGCGGGAATCCAAACGATAGCCCGGAGCAACCGCCAGGTCCGTTTAGTCCTGTTGTCGACAAATCACCGTTGTTCTGGGTTTCAGTCGGTGTGGGTTCGGTCTTGACGCTGGTCTTTATTTTTGCAGGTGCTTGGGTATTTCGACGTTCAAGGTCAAACTGAGCAAGGAACGATATTGTAAAAATGAGATTTTTGAAAACCGTACTTATCATAACAAGTTTCCTCTTCGCTGCCGGCTTTACCGATTGTTATAAACCGGTGACCAATTCCGGCCTGCCCAAGAGTATCCGGAAGATAGCTGTTCCCGCATTTCAGTTTGAGGCAAAAGGAATGCGGTATCGTGTCGAGTCGCGATTTACCGAGGCGGTAAGCCGCGAGATCATTCGCCGAGGCAATGGCCTGCAGGTGCAAGGCACCACGAGGGGAGCAGATGCAGTTGTGGAGGGTACGATCCGTGACTTTACGTTTTCGGGGGTTTTGCTCGATCGCGAAGGCCGGGCACGAGTCTATGAGGTGACGATCGTCGGTGCGGTCACAATTCGCGAACTTAAAGACAATCGTATCTTATACGATAATCAGAACTTCGTCTTTCGCGATTCATTTGAGTTTTCTGAGGACCCTCGCTCGTTCTTTAATGAGGAAGATCCTGCCGTCGAGCGTATGTCGCGGGCATTTGCCGAATCAGTCGTTTCCGCGATCATAAACGGTCTCGGCGTTAGCGAAGAGAAGCCTTGAGCCCTGAACTATAACAAATGGCTGTTATCAAACGCGAAGATCTGAGGGCACAGTTGCGGCGGCGCGAAATGGCGCCGGTCTACGTGCTGTTCGGACCTGAAACTTACCTTCGGGATCTCGCCGCACGCACGATCGCGGATTTTACATTTGCAGACGGTGACCTCCGAGATTTTAATGAAACAGAATATAGCCTGAACGTCGACGGCAATCTTGAACGAGCGATCGCCGCGGCCAACCAACTGCCGATGATGGCGGCCAAGCGCATCGTGCGGGTGATCGACGTCCGTGTTACCGCAAGTGGACACCGCGATACTCTCCGCGAAGAGCACGAAACGCTGCTTACCAATTATTTTCGAGATCCTTCACCATCGACCATAATGATCTTTGTAGCCGACGACCTTAACGGCGTCAGAAAGATCGGCAAACTGCTTCGGGCTGAGGCTACAGCGGTGGATTTTGAGCCGATGGATGACGGCGAGCTAACAAATTGGGCTCGTGAAAAGTTCAAAGCCACCGGGACAGAGATCGACGAACAAGCTCTGCGGCACTTGATCGCTCTCGTCGGCAATGACGCGTCAAGGGTCGAAAACGAAGCCGCAAAGCTATCGACAGCCGCCCTGCCCGAACGACGCGTCACGATGGAACTTATAGATCCTTTGGTGCCGAATTCGCGGGAATTGACCAATTTTGAACTAACTGACAATCTGGTGAGCAAGAATCGAAAGCGGGCGCTAGCCGTATTAAAGAAGATACTTGACGACGGTGCTGAACCGTTGATGATACTTGGGCTGATATCGTATAACTATCGCCGCCTCGTAATGGCGAAAGACCTGATGTTGCGAGGCGCGGACCGCGGTGAAGTCGCTCGTGTACTGAGGCTCAGATACAGTGATCAGGAAAACTTTCTGGCCGCTGCAAGGCGTGCAGAGATGGACCAACTCACCCGTGTACTCGCAAGGCTCGCCGAAACGGATCTCGCGATCAAAACCTCCATCGGAGGAAGCGGCCCGCAGGGCGCCCGAATACAGATTGAAGTGCTCGTATGTGAATTGGCCTCGATGTGATAACGATCAGATGGGCATCAAACCGTTCGCCTTATTGAAAAAGTTGTAAAGCTCGTTGTAATCGTTAATTGCCCGGTTCAGGATCATCGGTAATTGAGGCAGGTCGTTAGTATTTACAACCAGATTCAGATTTCGAAGAAATGCATCGTGTGCACTCATCGTTGCACCGCCTTCTTCCAGTGAGATCAGATACAGACGGCGGCGTTCGGATGAATACATTGAATTCACCTTTTGCTGGAGGATCGCCGCTCCGCCGAGTTCCGGTGCAAAATCCGGCGAAAACAGAAGTATTTCAGTCTTACCGTCGCGCAATCGCTCATTTGCCTGGGCAGGTGTCTGTGCGATATATACCTTGTAGCCGGCATCAGATAATATCTTAGCTGTTTCGTCGAGACGTGAACCAAGACAAAGCAATATTCGACGCGGTTTTGCCGATTCTTCAGGATCTTTGTCGAGAGCCCCTTTATCTGCCGCGAGAGCACTCATTAACGATTTGAGGGCGGAGTTGATCTGAAAGCCGGACTCCTTAGCGGCAAATTCGGCCTTGCCGTCCGGTGATGCCGGCGCAGGCTCGCTTGCCTGCAGTTGCTGGACAGTTGAGAGCCCTTTGCCCGACTCATCTTTCTGTACGCGCAGCATATTCTGACAGCGCGGACAGCGAACCGTAAAATTCCCGCTGGGGATCTTGGACTCATCTAACTGTAATGAAACTGAACAGTTATCGCAGCGTATTATCATATTTTCTCACCAACTATTCGATCATGCTTAAAACCGAGCCCGGATTCTCGACCGGTGTGGGCGGAAGGGCAGATTTGACCGACGTTCCCGTCTGATTCTGAGTAGCAAAATCCTCGGTCGACGACAATCCACGCAACTGGAGTAATAAGTTGTTTTGATTGGTCGCGAACGATAGGCCGTCTTCTATCGAAATCTCGCTTCGCTCGATCATGCCGCGGATAACCGAATCAAAATCCTGCATTCCGTCGATCTCACCATCGCGGATCGCATCAAGCAAAGTTTTACCTTCAGTCTCACCTTTTTCGATGTACTCACGAGTACGCGGATTCGATTTTAGGATCTCGACGGCCGCGACACGGCCCTTGCCGTCTGCTTTGGGTATAAGCCGTTGTGAAACGATGTAGCGAAATGTCTGGGCCAGACGCGTCCTAATGATGCGCTCTTCATTTTTGGGATATAGGCCGACGATACGATCGATCGTTTTAGACGCGTCGATAGTGTGCAGTGTCGATAACACAAGGTGACCGGTTTCTGCTGCTTCGAGAGCGATCTCGGCCGTTTCCAGATCTCGCATTTCGCCAACCAGGATCACTTTCGGGGCCTGACGAAGTGCGGCACGCAGTGCTGAGGCAAAATCCTTTGTGTCGGCACCGACCTCCCGTTGGTTAATGGTGGATTTTTTATGATTGTGCAAAAACTCGATGGGGTCCTCGATCGTGACGATGTGATATGCCTTGATCTCGTTGATCCGGTCGATGATCGCAGCCAGGGTCGAGCTTTTTCCGGAACCGGTCGGCCCCGTCAGCAGTACGATGCCGTTTCTGATCTCGGCAATATCTTCGAGGGCTTTTGGCAAACGCAGCGAGTCAAAACTCGGTATTTGGTGCGGAATGACGCGCATCACTATCGAATACGAATTACGCTGTTGGAAAATATTTACGCGAAAGCGGCACCTGCCGGGAAGTGCGTAACTCAGATCAGCGGTCCGAAACTTAGCAAGTTGATGAGCGGCGTCCGGACTATCGCGGATCAGCGACATCGCTATCGTCTCGGTCTGATACGTCGATAATTTACCCAAACCTATCGGTGACGTTGGGTAAAGAACGCCGTTGATCTCGACTTGTGGTTTTTGTGATACTGAAAAATTGAGATCGCTGACGTTTTCTGAAACGAGCAGCATCTGCTCAATGATCGGTCCTATATCAAGCAAGCTCATTGTATGGGTCTACTCCCGGAAGTAATTCAAAAAGGGCGGGTATTCGTTGGGAAAGAAGTGCCTTGACGCTCCGATCTGGTCAGAGCGACAGGATTATTATCACCTATACGTGATACAAAATGCAAGACAATTTTTAATATTGTTTAACGCTTGTCGGTAAGTAAGTGGATCAGAGACGCCATTCGCTCTTCGATCAGGTCCGGGTCACTGTTGATCGCCCCGATCATCGCGGCAGCATCCGCACCGGCACTCAATACGGGGATCAGGTCTTCGCGGCCGATACCGCCGATCGCCACTATTTTGAGATCGCCGACCGCTTTGCGGATCGTTGTCAACAGTTCTAGCCCGACCGCTGGACCGGCAGCGGTTTTGGTATTGGTCGCGAAGATCGGGCCGACACCGATATAATCTACCGGCGAATCTACAGCCGCGATCGCCTGCTTGAGCGAATGCGTCGATAGCCCGATGATGGCGTGGGGGCCGAGCAGCTTTCGTGCTTCATCGGGCGGCAGGTCGTCCTGGCCGAGATGAACTCCGTCCGCCCCGATCGCTAGAGCCAGATCGGCGCGGTCATTTATGATCAGTTGAGCACCGGCCTCGCGTGCGGCTGCAAGTGCTTCACGTGCATCATCGACCCATTCGCCCACTCTCTGCTCTTTTTCACGCAGTTGTATCAGTCTGGCTCCGCCGCGGACTAATCGCCGCACCTGCTCTGTATGCGAGATACCGCTTAGGCGTACGTCAGTGATGGGATAGATCTTTGGAAGTGTATAGTGCACAGTATTTTAATTATTAAAGGATCGCCTTCATCATCAAAAAGCAATCCTCGCCGTTGCTATAGTATTTATTGATCCGCTGAGCGGTCGTGTATCCGGCGTCATTATATAGCGTCATTGCCGCCTCGTTTCCGACCCGAACCTCTAGCATCAGAGTGCCTATTTCGCGTGCTTTGATCGCCTTCTCGATATGATCGAGCAGACGAGCCGCAATTCCGCGGCGGCGATGCTCAGGTGCTACGCCGATCGTTGTCAGATGGGCCGCACCATTATCGTTGATCATTATGACGGCAAAAGCAACCATCTCGCCCGTATCGTCGGTGACCCGGTAGCTAAGGGTTCGCGGTTCATTGAGCAAGTACTCAAAAGTGTGCTTGGTGTAATTATCACCGTTCCTAAAACACCTTATGTTTAGCCTAAGAACCTCATTGAGGTGGTCCGGCATTAGCGGCCCGATCGAGTATTCGGACGGCGGAGCAGGCACGATTGTCTCAGGCTCGGTGACGGTCATCGGCCTTAGAAAATTGCGAATTGAGTCCAGAACCGCCATTGTCGATTTATCTAATGAACATACAATCGCCGTAACTGTAAAACCTGTACTCTGAATCAACAGCGTGACGATAGGCGTTCATTATAAGGTCGTGACCGCCAAAAGTTGAAGTCAGGATGAGCAGCGAACTCTGCGGCAAGTGAAAATTAGTCAAAATGGCATCGACCGCCTGAAACTCAAATCCGGGTGTGATCGTCAGATCGGCGTCAGTTCGCATAGCCTCAAATCGTCCATTGCTTGAAAAGTTTGATTCGAGCGCACGGGTTGTTGTGGTGCCGACCGCGACGATCCGTTTGCCGCTGTCCTTTGCGTTCTGTAACCGCTCGGCCGTCGCCGAGTCGATCTCGTATCGCTCGGCCATAACTCTGTGATCCGACAGCACATCGGCCCGGACCGGTTGAAATGTCCCATAACCGACGTGAAGAGTGATCTCAGCGATCTCGGTGCCGCGCCGTCTGATGCTGTCCAGGATCTCGGGGGTAAAATGAAGTCCGGCCGTCGGGGCGGCGATCGAGCCTCGGGTTTTCGCATAGACGGTCTGATAACGCTCGCGGTCGGTGCCGGCAGCGGCCTTGTCCCGACGAATATACGGCGGCAGCGGCGTCCTGCCGTATTTGTCGATCAGATCGTTCAGGTTCGTCGCCGACTCAAATCCGATACGTACTCTGCCATCCTCAAATTTTTCTTCAACAACACCGGACAGTCCCTCGCCAAAGTTGATTCGTTTCCCAGTCCGTAAACGCTTTCCCGGTTTCGCTAGTGCCAGCCAGCTGTTAGTATCGGCCTCACTGATCAAAAACACCTCGATCGCCGCACCGGTCTCCGTACGGCCGATCAGCCTCGCTGGGAACACGCGTGTGTTGTTAACAACGAGCAAATCTTTGGGCCCGAGTTGCGAAGCAAATTCTGAAAACGTACTGTCGATGAGTCCACCTGCGGCCCGGTCGACGATCAGCATTCGCGAGTCTTCGCGACGGTCGGCGGGGTGCTGGGCGATCAGGGATTCGGGAAGGTCAAAGTCAAAGTCAGAAAGTTGCATTGATCGTTCAAAAAGGACGTAAGTCGAGTGTTTGTTGTAACAAACGTATGATTCTAATATAATTTTATTGACCGGTTATCACAACAGATATAATTGTTTGCATCCCTACCGACGATAGTAGCGACTAATACGTGGATGCCGACATACCGCTAGGGTCGCTGTCTGTACCTCGGTGTGGCGTTAACAATTATTTGTGAGAGGACAAAATATTATGAAAAGAAATCTACTTAAAACACTTCTATTGGGTGCAATATTTGGTGCTGCGGCAATGATTATGCCGACTGACATCATTGGCCAGGGTCAATTGCGATACCAAATTCGTTATTCAAAGGCTGATGTTAGCCGAATTATTTCCAAACTCGAAGAAAGCAGTAACACATTTCGACGTGACTTTGATCGTGCGATGGATCGAAGCAACCTGAACGGGACGAGCACCGAGGATCGCTACAACGGCAACGTTCGCGATTACGAAAACTCACTCGATCGGCTTCGCCGTGCATTTGACCGCAACAATTCGTGGTGGGACACCCGCAACGATGTATCAAATGTCCTTAGCTCAGCACAGACTGTCAACACAATGATGAACAGCATTTCGTTCCGCCGCAATCTTGAACGGCAGTGGACCAATATGCGTAATGATCTCAATACACTCGCTGACACCTACGATATGCCTGGCCTTGAGGGCGGTGGCTGGAATGGCGGCGGCGTCTGGGGCGGCGTCTGGGGCGGCGGCAACGTCAGCAATCCCCCCAACTGGGCTCAGGGAACATTTTATGGAACAGGTCCTGACGGTTCGCAAATCACCCTCACGATCGATGGGCAGGGTTATGTCACCGCAGTGATCGGCGGCAATAGTAGCCGCGGCACATATTATCGCGGATCGCTGTATATCAACGGTGCGAGTTCGTCCGTGAGCCAGTCCGGCAACGGTATTCGTACAACCCGCAATGACAATCGCGAGGTCATCAACTATTCACGCAATAGTTCGGGTGGCAACTGGGGCAACAACGGTGGTAATAACGGCGGCAACTGGGGCAACAACGGAAGGGTCAGCACTCCGCCGAGTTGGGCCGTGGGAACGTTTTATGGAACAGGTCCTGACGGTTCGCAGATCGCTCTGACGATCGATGGCCAGGGATATGTAAATGCAACCGTTGGCGGCAACTCAAATCGCGGAACCTATTACAACGGCACCATTAACATCAACGGAGCAAATTCACGTGTCAGCAAGTGGGGCAACGGCATCCGAACCACCAGGAGCGATAACCGCGAGGTCATCAACTATACACGCAATAACACCGGTGGTAACTGGGGCAACAACGGCATCGGCGTTGGTAACCGTCCAACGAGTTGGGCCATTGGCACTTTCAATGCTAGAAACCCGCAGAGCGGCGGAACGATCTTCCTGACGATCACTTCCGACGGTCAGGTCACCGTTAATATGGACGGTAATATGTCATACGGTACGATGAGCGGAAGCACGCTTACTATCAATGGCATTTCGTCAACGGTCACCAGGGATGGCAATGGCATTCGGACCACCCGCAATGACAACGGGGAGCGGATCGACTATCGTCGCAACTAATACCTAGTCAGACGGACAAAAAAAGTGGCTCTGATCACCTAAATGGATCAGAGCCGCTTAATATTTTGGTACCGGAGGTCGGAGTCGAACCGACATGAGCGTTAAGCTCGTCAGATTTTGAGTCTGGTGCGTATACCAATTTCGCCACTCCGGCAGCGAACTTTAGATAATAAGGCGCAAGCGACCGAAGGTCAAGACCCCGCCCAGTCTTCCGCTCGGAATTTAAGAGATCAAGCTCTGATCTCGGCGATGCGTCGCCGGATCTGGGCCGAATGTCTGGCCCGGTGGCCACCGAGTAATACTAACCACTCCGCCGCTGAAAGGTCGCCAAAGAACGGATGTGGAAACTTGTGCGTGACCGAGTCAACGCTCTCAAACAATGGCCGCATTTCGTTTAGAGCACTTGCTATCTCCTCGATCGCCGCCATTGAATCAGCAATAGATCTCCCGCCGACAGGGTGAACCATCTCCGGCGCTTCGACCTTGATCCCGGCGATCTGAACCGATTTATCTACAAATTCACTGCTGAGAGAGACATTGCCATTTGACGGTAGCCCGTCAGCCTGTGCTTTAGACAATAGACGCGAGCAGATCTTTGTCATACCGCCGTCAACCATCGCCACGTGCTCGACTATCTCGGCGATCGTCCATTTCTGATCTTTGGCCGGTGCCGATGCCTCGTCATCCGAGATATCGGATACAAGTTCACGAAAATTCGTTAGAATTTGTTCATTGGCGGCGTATACGTCCGCGATCGAGTTAAATTGCATATATGTTCTACTTGTTCGCTACAGACTGTGCTGAGAGTGCCAGACGGTGCCAACGCGAAAAGCTGGTGACGTTGTCGGCCTCATTCTTCAAACGCCGGATGTACGCTGTTTTAAGGTAAAGCAGGTCGTCTGACGGCCATTCGAGTTCGATTATCGGATTGTACGAGACGAGGAGTTTCTCATCCGGCAGTGTCGTGAGCGGTTGATCCGGTGCGGGCGTCGCCGTCGGTGCTGCATTTGCGTCCGAGTTTGTATTTGCGGCTTGCCCGACACGCTGTTGCTCGCGATCATAGGCCTGCGACGAGATAAGTAATTGATTCCTGAGCGGGATCGCCGCTTGAGTCGGTGCTGTCCCGCCGGCGTCGTAAACGCGAACCTGAGTTTCGAACGCGATCGCGATCTTTGCCGAATTCGGCGACCAGACGGGCCGAACAGCGGTCAGGTTGTCGTCGAGTCGGCGTTCACGTCCATTTTTCTCGATCACCCGAAGCCGGCCTTGCGGGACCAGCATCTCACCCTTGCCGTCCGCGATTATCTCGAGTTGGCGCCAGTCACGCTTGGTGGCAGCAAGTGCCGCGAGCATTGTGCTGTCCGGCGACCAAACATAGTAAAAGTAGATCAGGCCTTCGTTCTGAGTAATGGGCTTTAGACTCGCACCTTCGGAGTCACAAATGTATATCTGCTCCGTTCGAAAGGTAAGTATGCCGGTGGGCGATGCCGGTGTCGCGACCGGTGCGGCGGTCGGCATTGGCGTTGCTTCAGGATCCGGATTTGTCGCCGTCGCACCCGGAGAAGCAGTATCGGCATTCGGGTCGAGCGGCAGCGGTCCCGTAGCCCTCAGCATTGCGACAAAGGCGACTGACATTGAGTCAGGTGACCAGACGATCGTATCCGGAAAGTGCACGGCCATCGTCTCAGGCGTTACTTTTTTGAGCAGTTTGCCTTCGGCCGAGTACATATCCAACCGGACCTCCGACATTTGATCCATCACATTTCGATAAACGGCCAAGACACGCTTTTTGTCCGGCGAGGTGATGGTTCGATCCAGTTGTTCCTGAGTGCGTGTCGCGTCAAAGTCGGCTTGCACCGCCGCATTTTTTTCTTCGGCGGCTTGTCCGGGGTTGGCGGCCGCCGGGGCGGGCACATCAGCTTCGTAACGATAATTTAGCCGCACGGCCGGCAGTTCACGCATTGCCGGAGTCGCCTGGTTAGCGTTCTTAAACAGATCGCGGTCACAGGCGGATGCCGAGAGGGTGACGGCAATAGCTGCGATCAAAGTTATTTGAGATAGACGCATCTTATTTGAGCTCAGCATTGAGATAGTCGTGATATAGCTTTTTCTGCAATTCGGTCGGTTCACCTACTTTGTCAAAGCTGTATTCCATACGCATATTACGACCGAGCGTAAAACTGACTTCACGCAACTTGTCGAAACGAAATATCGTCAACTTAACGACCTCGCCCGGCTTTTTATCCGCGATGTAGCTCTGCACAAGATTCTGGCTCGCGCGATAGCCATCAATGGCTAGAACTTGATCGCCGGTGTTCAGTCCCTGATCAAATGCGGGCGTTCCAACCGGCACCGAGCGGATCGTCAGTCTTCCGGCCTCCTCTGCCATATCGGCACCGATATATGCCTTGCCGGCATTAGCGGGCCGCACCGTCATCTGCAGCCCGAGGCCGCTTACGATCGAGTTGTAATCGATCTCGTCAGTACCGCGGACGTACTTTGCAAAGAAATCATCGAGTCCCTTTCCGGCCATTGTTTCAGCGACTTTTTCGAATTCGGCCGGAGTATAGTTACGGCTCTTTTTATAAAATTCGTTGTAGAGGTGACGCAGTACGTCATCAAGTGATCTCGTCCCGCCCGATGATGAGCGGATCACGATGTCGAGCATCATATTGACGAGCTCGCCCTTATCGTAATAGGAGATCTGACTGTTAACGGCATTTTCGTCCGGCCTATAATACTTGATCCACGCGTCAAAGCTTGAATCCTCTAGGCTTTGTTCAAAACGTCCGGGTCGATCCTGCAGTTGCTGAATGCCGGATGCCCGGCCGCCGAGAAAGTCGTTTTCGGTGATCAGTCCGGCACGGCGTAGCAAAAGATTCGAGTAGTACTCGGTGCCGCCCTCAGCGACCCACAAAAGCTTCGTGTAATTCTCATTTTCGTAATCAAACGGCCCGAGAGCGTCCGGCCTGATCCGTTTTACATTGAAAGCGTGAAAATACTCGTGGGCGACAAGACCCAAAAAGCCGTTATAACGGGCCTTGGGCTTAAATCCGAAGCGGTTCACCTGCAACGCGGTGGAATTAAGATGCTCGAGGCCGCCGCCGCCGCGAAGATTAACTATAAATGTGTAATCGTTGTAGGGGAGTTCGCCAAATATTTTGTATGCTTCTTCGACGATCTTGGCGGTGTCGGCAGCCATCTTTTTCAGATCGTAATTGCCGTCGCCGGTTACGACAAAGCGATGCGGCTTGCCTTGAACGGTAAACGATATTTCCTTGAAATTGCTGACCTCAAATGGAGAATCGTAAAGAACGTCAAAATTTTCTGCCTTAAAAGAATTGTCTCGTCCCTCGACCCGCGGCAATCCTGTCGCGACCTTCCAGTCGCCATAAGGTGCAACTGTGACGGTCGACGAAGCTTTGAGCTGATCCTTTACAAAAAACAGAAGCGCCGAATTATTCCAAAACGCGTGCTCGTCATTCAACTCATTTGTACGTACGGTCAGTTCATTAGCGTAAACGCGGTATTTCGCGACGATTTCCTTGCTTCCTTTCGTCTCCACTTGCCAGGTGTTCTTGTTGATCTTTTTCCAACCGAGCACGGCATTTGCTGCGTTAATCGACTCAAAATCCTGTACGTGACGTGCAAATTCGCGCACGAGGTAACTGCCGGGCGTCCAAACGGGCAATTTTAGCTCCAGCAACTCCGGCATCTGCTGCCACTTGACTGACATCTCGACCTCTAGATAGTGCGACGACGGTTTGGACATCGAAACTTTGTAGTCGATCTCAGGGGTTGTCGGTGTGGCGGCGACAGTTGGAGTCAACGATCGTTTTGGACGCTTTTTTTGAGCAGGCGATGTCTGGTACATAGTAAAGATCACGGCCGCGATCAACAATATTATAGCTTTCGAAGTACGTTTTTTTTGCATTACTTTGGCAATATCGTCCAAGATGTTAAGGTTATTTTTCTTGATATCTTACAATAATTTCGATATTCAATCAGTTTAGGCTTTAAGTTTCGACAGTACAATGGACCAGCAGCCATCAAACGACCCCACCGCCGCGGCAAGTAGCGAAAAATTCGTCACAACGCCGTTGGTGATCATTTTTATAACTATCTTCATCGACCTGATCGGCTTTGGAATGGTTATCCCGCTTCTGCCGTATTATGCCGAAACCGCCCCGTTCAACGCCACGCCGTTTGAGATCGGTATGCTGTTTTCGGTTTATTCCTGGATGCAGTTCTTTTTCTCACCGATCCTCGGCCGACTCTCTGATAGATACGGACGCCGGCCGATATTGTTTATGAGTTTGATGGGTTCCGCCGTGGGCTACTTTGTACTAGGGATCGCGGGAACTCTGACTGTAGTCTTTGTCGGCCGTATCTTGGGCGGTATTACGGGCGGCAGCATCTCGACGGCTCAGGCGTATATTGCGGACGTGACGTCGAAAGAAAATAGGGCAAAAGGAATGGGTCTTTTCGGTGCGGCATTCGGACTCGGGTTCATTTTGGGCCCGGCGATCGCCGGTATTTTAAGTAAATACGGTGTACAAGTTCCATTCTTTTTTGCGGCTGCTCTGTCGCTGTGCAACGCGATCGCCCTCTTATTCATATTGCCGGAGTCGGTAAAGTTCGACGCTGCAAGAGTGATAAAGAAGAGTAAAAATCGTTTCGTTGAGATCTTCGAGTCCTTTGGGGAAAATAAGTTTGGGCTGATCAATCTGATCTATTTCCTGCTTGTTACGGCGTTTTCGATAATGACGTATGCCTTTGTACTCTTTACAATGTTCCGCTTTCACTTTGATGCTGAGCAAAACGGATACCTGTTTGCGTACGTTGGGCTAATATCGATCGTCGGCCAGGGGTTTCTGTTTGGGCGTTTTGTAAAGAAGTTTGGCGAATCACGCCTTGTGGCATTCGGATGCGTCACTATGGCGTTGAGCCTGGTCGCTTTTCCGTTCATTGGCCCAGAGTTTGGCGGCCTTGGCTTACTTCTCGTTGTAACGTCATTTCTGTCGCTCGGAAACGCAATGGCATCGCCCGCTCTTACGAGCCTTGCCTCAAAGATATCGGCTGAAAATGAACAGGGTAAGGCTCTGGGTATATTACAGTCGGGGGCGAGCCTTGCTCGTGCGATCGGGCCGACGATCGGCGGCGTACTGCTTAACAACTCGGTGAATCAGATCGACAACTCGACACTGATCCGAACATTCGGAACAGCGTCCGCGATAATGTTCGTCGCATTCATTGCAGCTCTTTATTTTACTAAGTTTGTGCGACCAGAGCCGGCGGTCTAGCTTACGGCTCGTTGCTCATTGATCCGCGAGATGGGAAACACGAGCTTGAATATAGTTCCCTGCCGATTCTCGCTCCGAACCTCGATCGAACCGGAGTGCTCCTGAACGATCCCGTACGAAACAGCGAGCCCGAGGCCGGTACCATTGCCGACACCCTTTGTCGTAAAGAAAGGATCAAATACCTTTTTCAGATTCTCTTCGGGAATACCCTCGCCCGTATCGACGACCTCGACAATTACGCAGTCCTGGTGATCGACAAAGGTCCGTAGTGTGATCGTTCCACCGGCACCATTCATAGCATCGCGTGCGTTCAAGATCAGGTTGGTAAATACCTGTTGGAGTTTGCCGCCGCTACCATTTATCGCGGGGAGTGAGTCGGAGTAGTCCTTGACCACCTCGACGCTGGTCTTTCGCAATTGCGGCTCAAGCAGTTGGAGCGTGTCATTTAAGAGTTTATTGAGCTGAATGTCCATAAACTCGGTCGTGCTGCCGGCCCTCGAAAAATTGAGTAGATTGCCCACGATATTTGATGCCCGGTCGGTCTGCCGCTGCATTTTTTGCAAAAGAGCGTGCTTCGGATCGGACTCGGGTATCATCCCCAACAACATCTGCGTGTAACTAGAAACACCGGTCAGCGGCGTATTAACCTCGTGGGCAACGCCCGCGGCCAGCAATCCGATGCTTGAGAGCTTCTCGCTTTGCTGCAAGGTCTCCTCAAGCTTAACCCTCGACGAAACATTTTCGAGTACGATGATCGCTCCGGTTTGCTTATTGGAAACCGAACGGAGCGGAGCGACCGCGACATTCAGGATCAGCGAACGTCCGGCGGCGTCAAACGTGTGCAGCTTATAGGCGTTGCGTATTTCGGTAAGGTGCCAGCGGGATTTGCCTAAGATCATTTCCAGATTAAGGGCAAAACTAGCATCAAAAATGTCTTCGACCGCGCGGCCGACCACATCTTCGCGGCCGCGACCGATCATCTCCTCAAATGTCGAGTTGCAGCGGATGATCCTGCCGGCTTCGTCTACCGCCAGCAGTCCGACGTTAACTGACTCAACGATCGACTCGTTAAACTCTTTGAGCAGTGCGAGTTCCTCGGCGTGTTTATGCTGTTCTTCGTACAAGCGGCTGTTATCGACCGCGACGGCAATGTAACCGGAAACTGTGCGAAGGATCTCGAGGTCTTCGGACGAAAGCAACGAGCCGTCGCTTGCCCGCCCAAGCCCGATCACCGCAACCATCTTGCCTCGGGCGACGCAAGGAACAAAGTAGTGAAGCTCTTGGCGGACGATATATGACGAATGCCCGTTGCCATTGCCGTTAACGCTTTCCAGATCGATCTCTTGGCGCTCAAGTTCATCGGCACGGACGATTCCCTTACCGGCAGATTTTTGCCGTATCATCGCTCGAAACTCCGCCGGGATCTTGTACTCCTCGCTCAGGCCGACGGCCTTGGCCAATCGGTAGTGAGATTCGACAGTCTCGTCCTCGAGAAAAACCGCGACTTTCTGAACATCCAAAACCTGTTTGAGCCTATCGATCAGTGCCTCAAGCAACGGGTCAAGTGCGGTAGTCGCGGAGAGCGTTTTGCCAAAATCAAGCAGGCCCTGCCGTAGGTCGTATCGTTCACCGTAAAAGAATCTGTCAGCCCGCTCCTGTAGAAACTTTTTGAGCGGTTCGCTGATGAGTACAATGGCTCCCATTGCAATGATCGCGATCAATGCACGCAATGTGATCTCTGTCGTTGACAAGTTGTTGCCAACGGCGAGAAAGACCAGTCCGAGTGCGACCGCACCGATCATCATAGCGATCGCGACCGTCGTCAATGCGTAAACCAGTGCACGCCGCACGACGACATCGACGTCCATCAAGCGGTACCGTACAACCGAATGTCCGAAACTCAGAGGAATCAGCGCCAGCGGCAGCGTTGTCAGTGCCGTTGCAAAATTGTCGTCAGCGATCTGGACGCCAAAGCGTGAGATGAGCTGAACAACTATGATCGGGATCACGGCGGCTACCGTACCCCACATCGCCCATTTCAGACGTTGCCGAACGTCGATCTGCTTATTCTTGAAGAATCGCCAGATCAAAAATCCTGCCCCGATCGAGACACCCGCGACAAAATGAAAAAATAAAAAGCGATATGCATTTCCAAACAAATTCACGCTGTCGCTAACCTTTGCCATCACCTCCGCCAGCGATGATTGTACGAATAGCGCCGGTATCAGCGAGAAAATGAAAAGCAGTAACGAGACGACGGTCGCCGGAACGTACAGCGCGTACGTCTTCCACCTTTGGTCGTCGAAAACCTTGCTTCGTACCGGATATCGAATACAAAAATGCAGGAATAATGGGACAAAGAGCGCAAATGCCAGATCATCGAGCAGTCCGACACCAAGGTCGAGGTCCTGTCCGGTGCCGATCGGCCGATATACGTGAAAAACAAATGCGGTTAAACAGACGGTGGCAAAATGGAGAACGAACGGCGACTGACTACCCTGTTTGAAAAGCACAAAAACGCCAACGCCCAACCAAAAAACGCCGACGATGGATAGAAATACTATCGACGGCGTCCAACGGAGCACCGAGTCAATATGTCGTAGATCAGCAAAGTAGAAACTGTCGGACGCAGTATATGAAGGTCTTTGATAAAAATAGGTTAGATTACCGTCAACGCCTGCCGCATCGAGATACATCTGCACGTCGGCTATGGATGTGATCTCCTCGGTATTGTCCGATGCGTCGAGTCCGATGCCGATGAGTTTGTCGCCAACCGCAATGCCGGCGCGTGAGCCGGCAAACTCCGCCTTAACACCTTGTGCGTAGATGCCGCCATCACGATTTACCCACGTGACGCCATCGGTCGGCGGTAGCTTTTGAAAGCCGCGTTGGGAGAGATTTAACAAGCCGCCCGCCACTAGCAGGACTGCGGAAAGAAGCCATATAAGGCTCCAACTTGTAAGGACTTTTCCCTTCATCGACGTTCAGTAAACTTCACCAAATGATTGTTAACGCAATCCTTGTTCCACTCGGACACTGCCCACATAGGTGCAAAAAAACTGCTAAACCGTTGATTTACACCCGTTTTCAGGTATTTCTGCGTCAAATTGACTGACGGCAATCTACAGTTTTTTGCTAAAGTATCCAAGATTTTGGACAAGCAAAAAGCCAGTAGAAAATGAACGCTACACCCGGAAATGCCTTTCCAAAGTGAACTACTCATCCCCTCGCTGGCTCAAATCCTAAAATCTGACCAATATGCCGCCGCGGAGCATCCGCCGTTGACTATTGATCCGAAGCGATCCCATATCACTCGAAATAGTATTTTGCAGATCGAATAAATTTCGAGCATCGACTATCGCTTCGGCCCGAAACGGCAGCCCTAGATTCGGTAGATTTTGCGTTACCATCACGCTCAAGCCCGGATCGTAGATCGCCAACTGACCCTTGAATGGATCAATCGCGAAGACCGTGGCTTGCGAGGAAAGGCGATAGACGGTCTTGAGGCTCGTGCCCGTCTTCAGATCTGCGGCAACCTGACCAAAAAACGACTGGAATACCGCATTTTGGAATATCTCAGACGGGTCGCTTATCCCAACCGAAGATAACTGCTGGCCCTGGCCGATCGAATAACCGACCGCCGTACTCCATACTCCACTCAAACGGCGATTGTAGACCAATCTGACACCTTGCGAACGTCCCTGCTGATCGGCGACGATGCCGGCAAAGGACTGGTTGCCCAACGTGTCGAATGCAACGCTGTTGAGACCAACACCGCGGCCGAAAGTGGTATCGACGAAGGCGTTGGCTTCGAGCGTCGACCGATTGTCCAATACGCGTTCGATACCAAATTCCAAGCGGTTGCTGCGGTTCATTCTTGGTTTGCCGTTCTCGATCACCAGATCGTCTACCGAGACCGGATCGCGGAATATCACCGACGCACCCTCTAGGTCGACCGCTCGTGCCCAGGTTCGATCCTCGGTTTGGGTCGTAAATGCGGTGCGGACGCGAGTTTTAGGATTTACGTCAAACTGCAGTCCGAACCGCGGCGATATCGAAAAGTCATCTCCCGCACCGACAAAGCGTGAATAGTCGAGCCCAAAGACAAATATTACGCCTTCACGGACTTTCCACTCGTCTAGTGTCTGAAACGACGCCTGGCCCAAGTGCTTGCCAGAACCCGTCGAAACAAACGAGCCCAGATCAGTATATGATCCGCTCACTCGGACCTGATGGTCGGGATTTGGTCGAAACTTAAACTCGGTTTCGATCCGGAGCGGCGAAACTTTCCCGGTGCCGATCTGACCGGCGACGATTATCTCAGCGTCGGCATTGATCGGCACAAGTGTCGCAAAATTGACTCCACCAAATGCACCTTTTCGGGATTGGCCAAAATAACTCTCAACGACTGATTGGCCGCCCGGTCTATTAGAACGATCGTCGGCGGACGCATCTGTGTCCGAGTCTGCTGTGGCATCCTCATCGACTGGTGCATTTCCTTCGCGATTTTGATAGATCGATCGTTGACTCTGTGAAGCCCGGATCCGCCATTTCGAACTGTTTCGATCTAGCCGTTTCTCCGGAAGGGTGTTTCCCGCTCCCGCGCGCTCGAGTCTAAATCCATAGACGACATCGGTCGTTCGATTGACCTGAACGTCTGACAATGTAACCGGATTAAAACCTTGAGCCACGGCTAGAACGGTGTACGTGCCGGGCATTATTTTGGCAAGAAAACTGCCGTCAGTCGTCGATTTAACTTGTTTTAGCAGTTTTGACGTGCCGAGGCGAAATATCGCGACCGTCGCATCGGCGATCGGGGATCCGCCATTATCGCGCACGACCCCGCGGATCGTTCCCAGATCCCTCGCCGACTGAAAACTCTCGACTTCCGCAGCGTCGACCGACGCAGCATTCGCAATTATCGCGAGCGCCGCGACTGATACCGCCGTCAAAAATGATCTGAGTTTTCTAGTAAAGCTCATATCGAAATGCTATTCCAAGCAATTCAGGTATTTTGTTCGCAAAACGCAACAGTGTCAAGCATTCAGACTGTTAGCCCAAGATCGTTAAGATGCTCTATGCCTTGACAAAGTTTGCCCGTAGGCTAGAATAAAAAGGTGCTCGCGGGCATCAACGGAGACGTGGCTGAGCGGCTGAAAGCGGCGGTTTGCTAAATCGTTGTAGTCTTAAAAACTACCACAGGTTCGAATCCTGTCGTCTCCGCCATATTTATTATAGAAAAGGCTGTTCTGGTTTTTGCGACCGGAAGGCCTTTTTTATTTTCGTCTACGAGCATACACTCACAATGTCCGGACCCACTTAATTGAACGAGGGATCTCAATATGTTCATAGAGTTTCACGCTACTTTTCTTGACGCACACGCTCTCACCAATATGTTTACCTTGGACGCGACCGCGACCTGGGCAGAAAAGATAATCCGCCCGATCATCGTCTACGCGGCGCTCGTGATAATGCTTCGTGTATTTGGCAAACGAGAACTTGCTCAACTCAACCCGTTTGATCTCGTTGTCATCCTCTCACTCTCCAATACGGTTCAGAATGCGATCATCGGGCCCGATAATTCGCTCGTCGGCGGCATTGTCGGTGCGATCGCATTGCTTGCGATCAACTTCTTATTTTCGCGAATGAAATACGCGTCGAAGACGATCGAGGCAGCGGCCGAGGGCGTCCCGGTCGCTCTTATTCAGAATGGTGTGAAAGACGCGGTTCAAATGAAGCGTGAGCTGATAACCGAACGCGACCTTGAGATCATCGCCCATCAAAAAGGTTTCGATGATCCCAATGACATCGAAAAGTTGGTGATCGACCCGAACGGCTCTTTTCTGATCGACGGCAAAGATGGGATCCGTGACGAAAAATTTAAGAAAGAGGTCTTAAGGAAGATCGCCAATTTGTCAGATCAATTGACCAAACTTAATTCGGCTCTTCAAAAAGGCTGATATCCGACAGATCCTAACTTTGCGTTCTCTGCGTCTTTGCGTGAAACTATTTTGTTATGACAGTACGTGTTAGATTTGCCCCGAGCCCGACCGGCTACCTTCATATTGGCTCCGCAAGGACAGCCCTTTTTAATTACTTGTACGCACGCCATACGGGCGGCAAGTTTCTGCTCCGAATCGAGGACACTGACCTCGCACGCTCGACCGAGGAATCGACCCGCTCGATCCTCGACGGCCTGGCGTGGCTCGGTTTTGCACCGGACGAAGAGATAGTTTTCCAATCGAATAATGCTGATAAGCACCGTGAGATCGCAAAACGCCTACTCGCCGAGGGCAAAGCTTATCGTGATTTTACCCCGAGGGAAGCGCCGACCGACGCTAACGTAAAAGACGCCATCAAGGAACGCGCCCGCTTGCAGGGCGGCGACAAAAATATGAGGGATAATCCGTATCGCGATCTTTCGGCCAAAGAAAGCGATGCGAGAGCGGACGCCGGCGAGCCTTTTGCCATACGCCTCAAAGTGCCGTACGAGGGCAAGACATCGTTCGAAGACGCTGTTTATGGTCAACAGGAACGAGCCTACGCCGAGACCGAAGACCTCGTTTTGCTGCGAAGTGACGGCCACCCGCTTTATAATCTCGCTGTCGTTTGCGATGACATCGAGATGGCGATCACGCACGTCATTCGCGGGCAGGATCATCTGACGAACGCTCATAAGCAAGTTCTGATCTATGAAGCTCTCGGCGTGGCACCACCAATATTTGCTCATCTTCCGCTGATAATGGCACCGAACAAGGGCAAGTTGTCAAAACGAAAGCACGGCGAGGTCGTTTCGATGACAACATATCGCGACGCCGGATTTTTGGCGGAGGCATTTCGCAATTTTCTGGCTCTGCTCGGTTGGTCTGCGGGCGAAGAGCAAGAGATATATTCGCTCGACGAACTCATTGCAAAATTTTCGCTCGACGGCATTCACCGTTCAAACGCCGTATTCAATTTTAGTGCTGATGATCCGCGGAAATGGACCGATGACAAGGCTCAGTGGATGAACGCAGAATATATCCGCACCATGCCGCTCGAGTCACTGCTGCCGTTCGTCAAGGCGGAATTAAAGTCCGCCAAACTATGGCGTGAGGAATACGAACCCGAAGGCCGGGCCCTGACCGGAACAGTTTCCTCTGTCCACTCTCAAAAGTTTGAGCAGAAGACCGAGATCGCGGACCGTCCCGAGAATATCGCTATCGATCTGCCCGAGATCGGCTCGTATGATTGGTACGTGAGCACCGTCGATCTGATCCGTTCGCGATTCTTTACGCTCAAAGATTTTTCGACGCAGGGCCGCGCATATTTCAGCGAGGATTTTGATTTTGACCCGGCGGCTGTCGCGAAGAACCTGACCAAATTCCCCAATCTTCAAACCTGGCTGCCGGAACTAGCCGACCGTTTTGAAGCCGAATTTGCTTCGTCAGACGGGTTGGAAAAGGCTTTCACCGAAGCTAATATTGAAATCGTCGTCAAAGCCTTCACCGAAGAAAAAGGCACAAAACTCGGCGTTATAATGAACGGCGCCCGAACACTCTTGACCGGCGTCGCCGTCGGCCCGTCGATGCTGGCCGTTTTCGAAATCATCGGTTTGCAGAAGGCGATCGTTCGGTTGAGAAGTAGAATTGCGTGGAATTAGCGCCGGAATATAGTGCAACTATCCCATTTCAGCGGAGTGAAAATGATTGTGGTGCTTATTTCCCCTTAAATATCACAAATAAGTACCGGAGGAGCCTAAAGATGAAATGTAAGTTAGTCTTGGTTTCCTCGTTTTTGATATTTGCGTTTTCCTTAGGCATTAACGCTCAAAATAACCCGGCTTTAGATGCATACAATAACTGGAAGAGCGCAGCATCGGCCAAAATTAACGGCGACATCGGAACTCACTATGCCTTGATCTCAACTACGCAACGCCTCAGTGAGCAATCAGCAATCATTCATTTTTTATCGGTAGGAAAACTTCCGAAACTTGAGCTAGAGGTAACGCCTTTATTCATCACCCGCGGAACGGATGGTCAAGTTATCAACACCATACGAGGTGAAAAAGCGGTTGCGACACAAGCCCTCGATAATTCGACCAAATTGAAGGACCCTAAAGCGGAATTAACCATAACGATCCCTGTCGGTATTGCCCACAACGCACTCGAAGTAAACTGGAACATCGATGTAGATGGCAAAAAGGCCACATATTCTCTAACACTTCCACTTGAAAACGAACAGTTGACAAGTGTCCTCGGCATAATACTCTAAACCTCTACCAGCACTGCGAGGTGCCCATTGTGTCCGGCAGGTTGTTTTGAGGTATCGGGTTCGATCGCTGAGAGCGGGAGCCCTGATCGACATTCATTTGTCCCGTTAAATGATTTTTCCTTAGTAATCTCTGTTATTATACCTAATAGGTACTAATAAATAGGAGTGACACAAAATGGAAGACGAAAAGAAAAAGTTGACCTCCGTTTCAGGCAGACCGATAGCCGAAAATCAAAATGCAAAAACAGCCGGACGAAAAGGGCCAATGTTGTTAGAAGACTTTTGGTTTCTTGAGAAATTGGCTCACTTTGACCGCGAAGTAATTCCCGAGCGAAGAATGCATGCGAAAGGTTCGGGAGCTTTCGGCACATTTACCGTTACACACGACATCACCAAATATACCAAGGCAAAAATATTCTCTGAGATCGGTAAAAAAACAGATCTTTTTGTTCGCTTTTCAACTGTCGCCGGCGAGCGCGGTGCAGCTGATGCCGAACGAGATATTCGGGGATTTGCTGTCAAATTCTATACCGAAGAAGGTAATTGGGATCTGGCAGGAAACAATACGCCCGTATTCTTTCTGAAAGATCCTTATAAGTTTCCTGACCTTAACAAAGCCGTAAAGCGTGACCCGAAGACTAATCTTCGGAGTGCAAATCACAACTGGGATTTCTGGACACTTTTACCCGAGGCACTTCATCAAATTACCATCGTGATGAGCGATCGAGGTATTCCTAAAACGTACAGACATATGCACGGTTTCGGGAGCCACACCTTTAGTTTGATCAATGCTAACAATGAAAGATATTGGGTGAAATTTCATTTTAGATGTGAGCAGGGAATCGAAAATTTGACCAATGCAGAGGCTGCAGAGATCATCGCAAGAGATCGGGAAAGTAATCAGCGGGATCTATTTACTGCGATCGAAAATGGCGATTTCCCGAAATGGAAATTAATGGTTCAGATCATGCCGGAAGCAGATGCCAAGACATATCGTTTTGACCCATTCGATCTGACTAAAGTCTGGCCGCACGGAGACTATCCGTTGATGGATGTTGGCGTTATGGAGCTAAACAGAAATCCGGAAAACTATTTTGCAGATGTTGAGCAGGCTGCGTTTAATCCTGCCAACGTAGTTCCGGGGATTGGTTTTTCTCCGGATCGAATGTTGCAGGGGCGTCTGTTCTCTTATGGTGATGCCCAGCGTTATCGACTCGGCGTAAATCACTATCAGATCCCGGTAAATGAGCCTAAGTGTCCGTACCACAATTTTCACCGTGATGGTGCTATGCGTGTAGACGGAAATGAAGGGTCGACCATTCACTATGAACCAAATAGTTATGGACAATGGCAGGAGCAAAAGGAGTTTGTCGAACCGCCTTTAGAGTTAGAAGGAGCGGCGTTTCATTACGACCACCGCGAGGACGGCGACTATTATACTCAACCGGGCAACCTGTTTAGGCTAATGACCGCTGAGCAACAACAAGTCCTGTTTGAAAACACCGCTGGCGAAGTTGGCGGAGCTGAAAGGTTCATCCAGGAACGACATATTTCAAATTGCTATAAAGCAGATCCGGAATACGGAAAGGGTGTTGCCAACGCCTTAGGCATAAATATCAACGACATTAGTTTGTAAGGATCTGGTGTCAAATGATAGGGGTTTACCGGATAAGGGGGAGACTATGAAGGGATTCAAAACCAATATAGAAAAAGATACTTTAGCAAACAAGAACTTTAGGAAAGTTCTGTACACCTCGGCTCATTCCCAGCTTGTGCTTATGAGTTTGAAGCCGAAAGAGGAGATCGGGCTTGAAACGCATCCGGAAAACGACCAATTCTTCAGATTTGAGGCTGGCCGCGGCCGTGTCGAGATCGATGGCAACAAGTACATTGTCAAGGACGGCGATGCTGTCGTGATCCCGGCGGGTGCCAAACACAATGTCATCAACACCTCGGCTACCGACGAGTTGAAGATGTACACGATCTATTCGCCGCCGCATCACAAGGACCAGATCGTACGCAAAACCAAAGAAGAGGCAGAGGCGAACGACGAAGAGTTTGACGGCAAGACCACCGAAAAATTGCCTAGGAAGAAGTAGGGCGGCAGTCTAACCTAGACTTCGATGGTGCGTCGCTTCACGGGTGATGACAGTACGATAGTTGTCGTGGTAATACCGTAGGGCGTCAGTCGGTCGATCATCTCCTGCAGATGTTCGACCGACCGAACGGCGACTTTCATAATAAACGAATCGCCACCAGTGCCGCGATGGCATTCGAGTACCTCACTTGAGTCTTGAGCGACCTCGATTATGTGGCTGTAATCGACGCCGGTGATGCTCATCCGCACAAACGCGGTGATCGGCAACCCGACTGTTGCCGTATCGATCTCGGCACGATAGCCCGTTATGATGCCTGCGTCTTGCAGTTTGTGCACGCGTTCGATCACGGCTGGCGTGGTCAGACCTACACGGCGACCGAGTTCGGCAAAACTGATCCGAGCGTCTTCCTGTAACTCCCAAAGTATCTTGCGATCGATGTCATCTATCATAGTTATATAGAATGTTTGCTAAGCCAATATACATTGTAAAGCGGCAAAGACCATTTTACTTATTATCTAAGGTAATTGTGATGCAATTACTAATGAATGTCATTCAATTATTAGATCGAATCCATTAGAATAGCTTATTCGCAGATAACCGAACCATTCCCGCAAGCATCGTAGATATCACAGGAGCTGCCGTAACTATGCTGACAGATACTATTTCGCCCGTCGTCGCCGATATCGAACTTGAGAATTTTCGCGTTTCGGACGAGGACCTACCTGAGTTTTGCGATCTGAAATTCGAGAATATCAATGAACTGCATATCGACCATCCGGGTGCGAATGACGCCGGATATCGTGAGCGCCGCGACTACATCGCAAGTTGCGCCAAGAGCTTTCGCGAGACGGGCGAGATAACGGACGTTGACTACAACCCCCGCGAACAGCGTGTCTGGCGGTACGTCGCCGAGGAACTCGAGGAACTGCAGCAGCAGTACGCCTCGCCATTTTACCTACGGGCTAAGAAGGATCTCGGCATCGGAACCGACCAAATACCTCAGTTGTCGGAAATGAACCGACGTCTGAAGGAACTGACCGGATTTCGCCTTGCACCGATCGAAGGACTGGTCGAAACTCGCGGATTCCTTTCGTGGCTCTCGTACCGCGTTATGCTCTGCACGCAGTACATTCGCCACCATTCGCAACCCGCATACACGCCCGAGCCGGACATCGTCCACGAAGCTATCGGTCATATCCCAATGTTTACGAATCCGGATTTTGCTGATTTTTCGCAGTTCATCGGCCACGGAGCACGTATCGCGACGGATGAGCAGCTCGAACAACTCGGCCGCCTATACTGGTTCACCGTCGAATTTGGCCTCGTCGAACACGAGGGCGATATCAAGGCATACGGCGCCGGTCTATTATCAAGCTTTGGCGAACTGGAGCACGCCTTTAGTGACCGCGTGGAACGGCGCCCGTTCGACCTCGTGCAGGTGATCAACCACGAATATAACTACAGCGATATGCAACCAGTGTTGTACGTCGTTCCGTCATACGCGGAGTTGAAAGACGTCACGAGGAAATATATTGAGGGCTTTGGAAAATAATTAAGTTGTCTTATCGGACAACATTGAATATAATTATTTATGAGCGAAGAAGTGAGAAAAGTCGTTCTATTCAAACGGTACTTTGATGAATTCTTTGACAAACAACCCCGTAAAGTCCAACAGAAATTGTACTGGTCGATCAAGATCTTGCGAACTATTGAAGATATACCGCGAAACCATTTGAAAGCACTAACGGGTACAGACGGGCTGATGGAAATGCGGACGCAGTTTGGCGGGAATATTTATCGCACATTTTGTTTCTTTGACGAAGGAAAAGTAGTCGTGCTGATGAACGGCTTTTAAAAGAAAACGCAAAAGACTCCGCAATATGAGATCGATCGTGCATTAAGGATCAGAGAGGAATATTATGCTGAAAAAGGGTGACATTAGAACGCTTGATGAGTTTGCCGATGAGAAATTCGGAAAGGTCGGCACGCCCGGACGAGACCAAGTCGAACAAGGGTTTGAGGAATTCAAACTCGGCTTTATGATCCAGGAAGCCCGCAGGAAGAAAGGGTTGACCCAACAGGAACTAGCAGATAAATGTGGTACGAACAAGGCTTATATTTCACGTGTGGAGAACGATATTAAAGACGTCCGGCTTTCAACGCTCAGAAAGATCATCGAAACGGGACTGGGTGGCGAGTTGGAATTGGCTATAAAGCTTTAGCTTTGCGAAGGGTCAGTGATGTCTGAAAATGTCATATAAGTCTTGTTCACGAGATTTCCCCGAATGGCAGATAGCCACGCGAACGAGGCTCAAAAGTAAGAAATGCAACTTGAAGATTTTGCTATCTTTGCCTTCATACCAATTTTGCTAACTCCAATAGCTTCGATCTATTTAAGTTTAAGGTGGTTGAAATGGGAAGCTGAGAAATGGAGGTTTACTAATGAGTAGCGAAAGCCAAATGGCAGAACTTGCCAAACGCAAAAATGTATCGCGCTCCTATCTTAGATCTCTCTCGCCTGAGGCCAAGATCGCCGAGCTTATCAAGCTGCAAGAGCGATATTACGAAATGCTTTCGATACGTGAAGCAAACGGAGGCAAACCGATTCCAACTAAATGGAAGAAATGGTACGTTGCTCGGTATGGATGATCTATCAGAACCACTTTTCAAGACAAATGTAGTGTCTTATCTGAAACGGACAATTTTGATCGCGGTTTGTTTGGCGATTTTGGCTGTGCCATTCGCGATTGCACAGGAGAATGATGACGACGACCCGTTGTTAGTCAGAGTTGACGGAAAAATTGGATACATAGACCGGAGCGGCAAAATCGTTATCGAACCTCAGTTTGAGCAGGCAAACGAATTCAAATACGGTTTGGCTCCGGTTAGCGTTGGTAACAAATGGGGGTTTATTGATCGACGAGGAGAATTTGCTATCGATCCCATTTTTGATTGGATCTATTGGACCGGATTCAATGAGGGCATTTGTCCTGCCGGCATAAATGGTAAGAAAGGTGGCATTGACATAAACGGAAAATTTGTTATTGAGCCAAAATATGAAATGGCTCTTAAATTTGCTGACGGATTGATGCCAGTGCAATTAACTAAAGCCGAGGGCGACTATTTTGAGAAATGGATTTACGTCGATGCAAAGGGGCAACAATCGATCGATAAAGAATTCTTTCATGCGGGTTCCTTTGTCGAGGGTCGTACTTTTGTAAGTGTTGGTTTTGATGAGTGGGCGTTGATAGACAAGAGCGGAAAGGAAGTTACTAAGCGACACTTCGATAGCAATGATCCTTGGAATGTTTTTGCCGAGGGACTTACGGCCGTAAAAGTGAAAAAGAAGTGGGGATATATAGACCGCTCCGGCAAATTCATTATAAAACCTAGATTCGACAATGCCGACAATTTTTCTGAGGGTTTGGCGGTCGTTACCGTTGGGTGTTATGACGGTTATATCGACAAAAGTGGGAAGTTTGTCATCCCGCCCAGGTTTGAAACCGCTGGGAAATTTTCGGGCGGCTTAGCCGCAGTTGCTCCTGAAGGCGATATACCGTGGAGCCACAAATTTGAGATTAAAGGAAAGTCGTATGCAATGTGTGGGGCGGGCCTGGGTTCAAACGCGCCACAAGGTTATATCGACAAAACAGGACGAATGGTCATAGAACCAAAATTCGGTCGTGGTTTTCCGTTCTCGAATGGAATCGCAATGGTCTCGTTTGACGAACCGCCCGACGTTCTCCTGGCGATAGGTAAAAGAGGCTACATTGACCGAACAGGCAATTATATTTGGCAGCCAACAAAGTAATATTAGAAGAAACACATTATGACAACACAAAATCCATTAGGGCTAAAGAAGATACATCACGTTGAGTTTTACGTTGGGAATGCGAAGCAGGCGGAGTTTTATTACCGCAAGGCATTCGGGTTTTCGCGGGCGGCGTATTCGGGGCTTGAGACCGGTAATCGTGAGACGACTAGCTATCTGATGCGGCAGTCGAATATCAACTTTTTACTCACAACACCGCTCTCGCCGGAGCATCCGGCGGCGGAGCATATCAAGGTGCACGGCGACGGCGTTCGCGATATTGCGTTTTACGTCGAGGACGCCGATCACGCATTTAACGAGGCCGTAAAACGCGGAGCGACGCCCGTAACTGAGCCGCACGATATGACGGACGAGAATGGCTCGATCCGCCACGCTGCGATCGCGACCTATGGCGACACGATACACTCATTCATCTCGTATAACACGGACAACGGTCACAATTACAACGGTGTTTTCCTTCCCGGATTCACTGCTCAGGATGTCGCGGGCTCACCGACCGGCATAATGCTGGTCGATCACATCGTGGGCAACGTCGAGCTGGGCAAGATGACCCACTGGTGCGACTTTTACCGCGATGTGATGGGCTTTTTCCGCTATATCACGTTCGACGATAACGACATCTCGACCGAATATTCGTCATTGATGTCGATCGTTATGTCGGACGGCCAGCATAATATCAAGTTTCCGATCAACGAGCCGGCATCGGGCAAGGGCGGCAAATCGCAGATCCAGGAGTACATCGATTTTTATCGTTCGGCAGGCGCCCAGCATATCGCATTGCTATGTCGGGACGTTCGAGCGACGGTCACAACACTTCAGGAGAATGGCGTTGAATTCCTGACCATACCTGACTCGTATTACGATGATTTGCTGGATCGTGTCGGCCCCATCGACGAAGACCTCGAAAGCCTCAAGAAACTCGGCATCCTCGTTGACCGCGACGACGAAGGCTACCTGCTCCAGATATTCACAAAGCCCGTCGAGGATCGTCCGACTGTGTTCTACGAGATTCTGCAACGAAAGGGCTGCAAAGGCTTTGGCAAGGGCAACTTCAAGGCATTGTTCGTCTCGATCGAGGAAGAGCAGAGGCGACGGGGAAATTTGTGATACTTAAATATGAAAGTTCGGACTTTGATCCGCTGGTCGACATCTTTTGCTCGAACATTCCCAGGTATTTCGTACTATAGGAATAGCCGGTATTTTGAGAGGTTCGCGCAGAATAGGCCTAATTATATTCGGTGATAGGGCTCGATAATTTCAAAATGAGGTTAGACAGTAAAATATGAATATATTGAACAAACGTATTCTGTCGTTAATTGCAATCGTTCTTTTTGTGTGCTTGGCTACACAGGCCCAGCCGCCGGAATTCAAAAGGACGGCCGACCCGAATTATAGTCCCGACGGCAAGTTCATTGTCTATTCGGCAAGTATCTCGAAAGGGAGCGATGAGGTTTCAAAAGGTCTGAGCATAATGTCGGCCGATGGCACGAAGATCAAGTCCTTGACGCCAAATGTTAATGATCTGTTTGACGGATTCCCTGCATTCAGCCCGGATGGCAAGCGGATCGTTTTTCTGCGTGGCATCGGAAAAGCTTACCCCGATGTTTGGGTGATAAATTCTGATGGAAGCGGGCTGAAACAGCTGACAAAAACCAAGGAGAATGAACTCCGGCCTGAATTCAATCACGATGGTACTGGTGTGGTTTTCGTTAGGAATGTTTCTCGAAGCTGGAGTAGTGAATATGGTTCACTCCACTCGATCGACCTCACTTCGTTTACAGAGCAGCAGATCTTAGCTAGCGATTATCAGGTCACGCATGCAGTACCGACCTCGCGAGGTTTGTACTTAGTCGCAATGGCTAAGTTTGACGCGACCGGAAAACCAGATCGTGCGGCAAAGGGAAATCAGATCACGCTTGTCAGCCCGACCGGCGAAGTCAGCCCGAAAGCTCCGGTCGCCCTACCTGATGGCAATCCTATTATCACTCGAATTCAGACTACACGTGTCGGCGAATTCAAGATCTACGCCACCGGCGACGGGAAATGGCCCGAGCGTGTCGCATTCCTTATTACCCCAAAAATCGTCGAGAAACTAGAGGATTGCGAATGCTCAATGTCGCCCGATGGTGCAAAGTTGATCACATCGGGTAACGGATCGATGATTAACGTAAAAGGTATTCGAGAAGCACGAGGCGTTACTATCGGAACAAAATAATGGAGCTGAAATACCATACCGGTTTCGGCAACGGGTTTGGTAAAGGCAACTTAAAGGCGTTATTTGTTTCTATTGTAGAAGAGCAGCGACGGCGGGGAAATTTGTAGCTAAAGGGAGGGAAATGCTAACAGTAAAATTCTTGATTGTGATCATCGTGACGATTGTTGGATCAGCATGCGGCTTGACATCGCTTGTTTCCAATTCTCAACAAATCCAGCCGGGCCGCGATCGATCGGTCCTACTTCCTGCGGAGAAGGCAAAGGATCTAATAAAGCAATGCTCGCGCAAGAGCCCTGGATTTACGGCCACGTGGGACCCGACCGCCGTAGATATTGCAAAGATGGAGGCAAATTTTAATAAGATCGTCGGCCTCAACTCTGACCTGCAAGACTTCTATATGCAGTATGTCGGATTAGTTGTGGACGGAAAGAAAGTTATCTATATTAATGCCTTTAAGGACGAATCTTCTTCGCAATCGAATTGGAAAACAATTCCAACAATAGTTTGCGATGGCGGGGAATCATTTTGGGGAATTCTATTTGACGTCCAAAAAGGAGAATTTTTTGATTTAACCTTCAATGGAGGGCCTTAAACAATCTAATGAATCTCAAATACCAGACAGGTTTCGGCAATGAGTTTGCCACGGAGGCGGTCGAGGGGGCTTTACCCATCGGGCGCAATTCGCCGCAGAAGGCTCCGCTTGGGCTTTATGCCGAGCAGCTTTCAGGCACGGCTTTTACGGTACCGCGTGCGGGCAATAAGCGGACTTGGACGTACCGTATCCGCCCGAGTGCGATGCATCGGCCATTTGAGCGGCTCGACAACAAAAGATGGCAGAGTACGCCTGACGTGAGTGAGGTAACTCCGAACCAACTTCGCTGGGACCCGCTGCAGGTGCCGACCGAACCTACGGACTTCATCGACGGTATCACGACCATAGCACTAAACGGCGACCTGTTTTCGCAAACGGGTATCGGCATCCATATCTATGCGTGCAACAAAGGTATGGGCGATCGTTATTTTTACAACGCGGACGCCGAAATGCTGATCGTGCCCGAGATGGGCCGAATTGGTTTTCTCACAGAGCTTGGAGCTATCCAAGCCGGGCCGGGCGAGGTTGTGGTAATTCCGCGCGGGGTGAGGTTTAAGGCCGAGACGCACTCTGACGATACGCAGTGCCGCGGATATATCTGCGAGAATTACGGAGCGCATTTTAAATTACCCGACCTTGGGCCGATCGGGGCCAACGGGCTCGCGAACCCGCGGGATTTTGAGACACCGGTCGCCTGGTACGAGGATATCGACGGCGAATTCACTCAGGTCGCAAAATTTGGCGGCAATATTTGGTCGGCACCGATGACGCATTCGCCGCTCGACGTAGTCGCGTGGCACGGCAATTATGCTCCCTACCGTTATGACTTACGCCGATTCAACACTATTGGCTCGATCTCGTACGATCATCCTGACCCGAGCATTTTCACCGTGCTGACGTCGCCATCGGGCGATGCGGGAGTTGCAAATTGCGACTTTGCCATATTTCCCGAACGCTGGCTCGTCGGCGAAGACACGTTTCGTCCGCCGTGGTACCACCGTAACTATATGTCCGAATATATGGGCTTGGTTTACGGCCAGTACGACGCGAAAGAGGAGGGCTTTTTGCCCGGCGGCGGTTCGCTCCATAACCAAATGTCCGCACACGGCCCGGACCTCGACGCCTTTGAAAAAGCATCGAACGCCGATCTCGCTCCGCAAAAACTCGAGGGCACAATGGCATTTATGTTCGAATCGCGGTACATAATCCGCCCGACTCGCTTTGCGATGGAAACCGCACAATTGCAGCACAATTACAGTGAAGTGTGGCAGGGCTTCAAGAAGAACTTCGATAGCTAAGGGTTTGGAGGAATTGAGATGAGATCAACTTTATTTTCAATCGTTTTTCTTATCGCGTTTTTCGCATTTGTCAGTATCGCAAATATTAACGGACAGACACAGAAGCGGCTTACCTCGACGCCGAAGGCGTTTCAAACCTTCTTTGCAAAATTCAAGAGAGCCACGGTAAATGGCGATAAGAAGGTCGTCGCTACGATGACTTCGTTTCCGTTCCGATACGGATGGGATGCGGGAGACGAAGGCACATATGATCGGGCCCAATTCCTCGCAAATTTCGATAAGATATTCGGCGATGCTCGAAACCTATTTAGGCAGAAAAATCCAAAGTTCTATATCGGGAATCACTCATACGGTCTGACGAACGAAGAGGACGCATCACACTACCGGTTTGAAAAACGCGGCTCGATTTACAAGTTTGTCGCCTTTGTCGTCGAACCATGATCGGATTTGTGTGCCTCTCATTATGGCCGAGAACAGCGAACTTAAATTTATCGCAACACCGGAAAAAGGCGAAGTTTCAGCCCTACTGACGCGGCCGGATGGAGCGACGCATTTGCTAGTCTTAGGGCATGGCTCAAGCACAAATATGCGGCATTCGACGATGGAGGCGATCGCAGAGAGTCTCGCTAGGCTAGGCATTGCAACCTTTCGTTATAACTTTCCTTACAGTGAAAACGGCCGTGGGCGGGATTCGAATGACGTTTGCGTGGCGACGGTTCGAATTGCGGCAAGAGCGGCGCGCGAAGCGGCACCTGATCTGTCCTTGCTCGCGGGCGGGCATTCATTCGGCGGGCGTATGACATCGACCGCTCAATCCAAAGAGCCGATTGACCGTGTAAAAGGCTTGGTTTTCTTTTCGTTTCCGCTACATCTCGCCGGACGGCCTGACACAAAACGCGCCGAGCACCTCGCAAATATTGATGTTCCGATGCTCTTTCTTTCGGGGACACGCGATGAACTTGCGACGCTCGATCTGCTCGAACCGACGATCAAAGGTCTCGGCGAGCGAGCAACGCTTCACCTGATCGACACCGCAAATCACAGCTACAAGATCCTCAAAAAAACGCGAACGTCCGACGAAGATGTTTTCACCGAAATGGCCCGCGTGACGCGCGAATGGCTTCTGAGCATCTGATATTTTTTTTACTTGCCCGGCGCAATTTGTAATAGAATCTAATGCGTATGAGACACTTCATTTTTCTAGTCGGCATAATGATATTCGCATCGGTCGCCTCACCGTCGCAGTCGCCGACGGGCGAAGCGCAAAACAAGCCGTTTTTGATGTCGGTAGAGGATGTGTTTTACATTTCGGGGCGTGGCGTTGTCGCGACCGGAAAGATCGAACGCGGTACGATCAAAACCGGCGATACGGTCGAGATCATTGGGATTCGTGCCACAAAAACCGCAACTGTTTCGGGCATCGAACGGTTTCGCAAGATCGTGGCCGAGGGAACGGCCGGCGAGATCGTCGGCATAATGTTGCGAGGCGTCGAGCGAATGGACGTCGAACGCGGACAAGTGATCGCAGATCCGGGCAGCACCAAGGCTTTCACCAAGTTTAGGGCAAAGATCGATCTGACCTTGGTAAGTGACGGTGGTCGAAAGACGCCTATGGCGAGCGGATTCAGGCCGCAAGTTATGATCCGGACCGGCAGCTTTTCCGGAAGTTTGACCTTTAGTTTGGGAAAGACCCAAGCCGCTGCAGGAGACAAGGACGTTGAGGTCGAGATCGAATTGACGCAACCCGCGCCGCTCGAAAAGGGACAACCCTTTACATTTCGCGAATTCGGCAGGGCGATCGCCACGGGCGTAGTCAGCGACGTCATACCACCAAAATAGATGTGCCGTAATATCAAAACACTATTCAATTTCGATCCGCCGGCGAATAGCGACGAGGTCAATGCATCGGCACTTCAGTTCGTACGCAAGTTGTCGGGCTTTAACACACCGTCAAAAGCGAACTCAGCAGCTTTTCTACTTGCGGTGGAGCGTGTTTCGGCGGCCGCTCAGGAGATGTTGAATTCTCTCGAAACGAACGCGCCGCCGCGAGACCGTGAGGTCGAAGCCGAGCGAGCGAGAGCAAGATCGGCTATAAGATTTGGGAAGAGTTAGGCTATGGGTGTATTACGAAAAGTTGTTCAAACGCGACACGTTCTGGCGGTTAAAGATCTAGCCGTTGCTGCCGAATATTTCAAAGAAGAGCTCGGCTTTGATCTCGATTTCACCGCTCCCGGCTGGGAGTTTCTATCGTTTGGCGATTTCAAAGTAATGCTTGGCGAGTGCTCCGACGAAATGACCGCCGAGGAAACCGGCAACCACTCCTGGTTCGCTCACGCCCTTGTTGAAAATGTCGATGATGTCTACGGAGAATTTGTGGAGCGTGGGGCAAAGATACACGCGCCCATATCGACTAAGGCGTGGGGGATCCGTGACTTCACCGTGATCACGCCGGATGGACATCGGATCGTTTTCGGACAAACAATGAGTTAGGTGATAATATGGCGAAACTTTGGAAGAAAGGTCGCGGAAAGCTCGGCCTATTCGAACCGCTGATCGGCATCTGGGTAGCCGAATCCGACACGCCGATGGGCAAAATGAAATGCACACGCACCTTTGCGAAGCTGTACGGTGATAAGTGGATAACGCTCGATGCCGACTGGGACTTTGGCGGCAAGCACTACGTGGAACACGCAGTCTACGGTGTCGCGGATGATGGAGCTATTACTTTCTGGTCGTTCACTTCGGACGGTAAGCGTTCCGAAGGGAAACTCGCGGACGGCAACGATGTACATTCTGAGGCGATCGCATTCGAAGCACAGATGCCGGCGGGACGTGCTCGTATGATCTACTGGCCACACGAAGACGGCTCAGTAAACTGGGCCGTCGAATCAAAAACAAAGAAAGGGTGGAATAGGTTTACACATCACACCTATCGCAAGCTAGGCTGATCATCCTATCTCGCTCTCGTCGATATCAAAGTTCGCATAGACTTTTTGGACGTCGTCATTGTCGTCGAGGGCGTCGTAGAGCTTCATCATTTTGCGAGCGTCATCGCCGGTGAGCGCGATGTAGTTTTGCGGGATCATCGAGATCTCAGCGGCTTGAGTCTCGATGCCGGCAGCCTTGAGAGCGTCGGTGACGGCCTCGAAAGCGTCAGGCGTCGTAAATATCTCAAAAACGTCGCCCTCGTCCTGCAGGTCGTCGGCACCTGCCTCGATCACTATGTCAAAGAGTTCGTCTTCGCCCTTGGCGGCCTTATCGACTACGATGTAGCCCTTCTTATCAAACATCCACGCAACGGAGCCGGCCTCGCCCATATTACCGCCATTTTTGGAAAAAATGTGGCGGATCTCGGCGACTGTGCGATTGCGGTTGTCGGTCATCGTTTCGACCAGCACGGCGACACCGCCGAGGCCGTAGCCCTCATAAGTGATCTCGTCGTAAGCGACACCCTCAAGCTGGCCCGTGCCGCGTTTTATTGCGCGGTCGATGGTGTCATTGGGCATATTTAGCCCTTTCGCATCGGTCACGGCTTTGCGCAGACGGGCATTGGAGTCCAGGTCGCCGGTGCCGCCGGTACGTGCGGCAACCGTGATCTCCTTGATCAGTTTGGTAAATATCTTGCCGCGTTTTGCGTCCAAAGCACCTTTTTTGTGCTTAATAGTGTGCCACTTCGAGTGTCCTGACATTAGTGTTTATCCTTTTGAGGCAAATTGCATTCGGGCTATAAAGGCATACTGACCAAAGTTGATGTTTCTGCCAACGACTTAGCCGACTTGAAAATATAACACGCCGTTATTTACCTTTCAAAACCGCAAGCCATCTAGCCCCAATGGACCTCGCGGATCTGGCCCTCGTCACGAAGGACGTTGTGGATCAGATCGCAAAGTCGTCCGCGGAGCTCCGAATCCTTCGAACCAAAGACTTTCCACCGATTTAGTTTTTCGATAGTGATACGCCAATCAGCATAGCCCGAGCCGATCGTCTCGTCGATGATGTCAAAATCGAGCTTAAACTTTTCACCCTCGGCCGTAACTGTATCGGTCCAGCCGTGCTCATCGCGACTCGGTTCGGCAAAGATAAATTCGCCGCCCTGTGACTTACTGATAAACCATCGAGCCAGGTCTTCGCCGATCCGGCCATCGCCGGCGTCCCGGCGTGTGCTGTCAAAAAGCTCAGTCGTGAATGAGATATGATTTTTCATTTTGTAACCTCGTCAAACTCTGATTGTGACAGGTTAGCGATCTTTATTCTCTTATTTTTTGAGGTTTCGCCGCTGACGATCGTTATGTCGCTTTTGGCGACTCTAAATTTCTTGGCAAATAGCTTGATCAACTCAGCATTTGCGGCACCATCGACCGGCGGCGAAGCGATCCGCACCTTGAGTGCGCCGTCGTGTTCGCCGACGATCTCACTCTTAGATGCCCGCGGAACGACGCGAACGTCAAAAACGATGGATCCATCTTTATCAAGAAAATTCATTGATGTAGCAAAAGTGTACTGCGTTTACTGAAACAATTGAGATATTATAGCTGACAAATCTGCACTGGGGACATTTCTTATGAGATCACGACCCGTCCGCCGCTTAACCATTCTTTTCGTCGCTCTTGCGACGGCCGCATCGATCACTGCCTACTTCATCCAAACGCGCTCGACGTGGGCAGGTACCGATCCCGTGTGGCCGACTTCATCTGATTCCTTCAGGCCGTCGACGCCGGCGGGAAAGTTGATCCTCGACTCGTCTACGGGACTGCCCGCGGTCGCACCAATGACGATGAATTTTGTCCGAACGCCCGATACAGGCGGCCCGGACGGCAAAGGGCGGTTTCTGATCGCGGTGAATAGCGGTTACGGCATCGTCACTAGCAGCAAAACCAAACCACAGCAGACATTGTCTGTAATTGACCTCGCTGCGGCAGAACCGAGTGTAGTGCAAACGATATATTTTCCGGCTCCTCAGAGCGCTAATTTCGGGCTCGTTTTTGATCCTGTTTTGCAGCCGGACGGACGATACAGATTCTATGTAGCCGGAGGCTATGAGAACAAGATCTGGATAATGGGACTCGACCCTAGGGCCGCCAAACCGGTCACACCGGCTAACAAGTCTGACGAGCGGGTCTCAGCACCGTTTATTGATGTCACCGCTTTTGCTGAAAATGCTCCCTCGCCAAATTACAACGACAATATTGCCGCTGTCTATCCGACCGGAATCGCTCTTGCCCCAGATGGCGAGACACTATATTCGGCAAATAACCTGGGCGACAGCCTCGGAGTCATCAGTGATCTCAGAGACACGCGAAAGATCGAACGCGTCGGCCTACGCCGTTCGGGTTCAAAGCAATTTATTTACCCTTACGATGTCAAAGCTCTCTCGTTCGGTAAGCGTGTAACTAAGGTGTATGTGTCTTTGTGGGGTGATGGGTCGATCGCCGTCATCAAACCGGGACTCAAAAACCGCGTAACTCATATCGCCGTCGGCCGACACCCGACAGCGATGATCTTCAACAAAGCACAATCGCGTTTGATCGTTGTAAATTCTGACTCTGACTCAGTGTCTGTCATCGATACGCGCAGCGATCGCGTGGTCGAAACGATAAATGTCCGGCTTGCGGAAAAGGCACAAAACGGTGCGAGTCCGGAGGGATTGGCCCTCAGCGGAGATGAAGAACGGCTATTTGTTGCAAACGCCCATATAAATGCGGTCGCGGTGGTCGAATTTGAATCAACACCGACGCCGCGAAAGCCGTCGAAACTGCTCGGATTTGTCCCGACAGGCAGTTACGCATCCGCTGTTGCAGTAGTCGGCAACAGGATATTTGTAGCAAATGGAAAAGGCACGGGAATGGATAACTCGTCGCAGACTATCAATGATTCGGGCCGGTATCCCAATATGCCGAATGAGCAGTTTCCGGCTCAGAGCTATAACAAACGCGGTATGTATAGTGCTGCGATCGTTTCGGGCAACATAAGTTTGGTCACGATCCCGGACGAAAGGCGATTATTTGCTTACTCGCAGGCGGTGATGCGAAATGAAGGGCTGCTTGGGCGCGAAAAGCGAAGCATCTTTCCCGACGGCAGATCGCCGTTCAAGCACGTCATATATGTAATGCGCGAAAACCGAACTTACGATCAGGTGTTTGGCGACCTGATGAGCAGCGGTGACGGTACGCGGGCGGACGGCGACCCGTCGGTCGCGATATTCGGTGCCGGTGAGAGTGCAAGGTCACCAAGTGGTGAAGCACAAAATATCACGCCGAACGCTCGGTCCCTCGTAATGCGTTTCGGACTGTTTGACCGCTTTTTTGTAAATGCCGAGGCGAGTCCGGACGGTCATAACTGGTCGACCGCCGCATTTTCGAATGATTATGTCGACAAGGCGTTTCGGTGGGATTATTCGGGACGCGGCCGCACCTACGACTACGAGGGATTTAACCGCTTACCGTCATTCAATCCTCCCGGCGGCCAACCGCCCGTCGCACTTCCACCTGTTTTTGATATTCCGGCAACTGCCTCCGACGTGGCAAATTTTCTGAAGCGTTACGTTCCATACCTGAACGGTGCCCGTGATATTGCCGAGCCCGAGTCGCTGTACTTGTGGGACGCAGCAAATCGTGCAGGCCTGAGCTATCGAAATTACGGCGAATTTGTCGGAACCATCTCGGCAGAAGATGTCAGGGAACTAAACACCCGCAAACCCAAGCGGTACCCCGATCTGTCGCCAAACGTTACGGCATTTGCGACCAAGAAGTCACTGGAGGGCCATTTCTCGACTACCGTTCGTAATTTTGACCAGAGCTCGCCCGACAGCTTTACCACCGAATCATATCGGTCAGCACGCACATCCGCAAACACCGTCGATCCGGCTATCACCGACGACAACTCGACCGAAGCATTCCGCGGAACCTCGCGATATGGTGCGTGGGCAGCCGAATTTAGGAGCTTTGTGGCTGATCTGCAAGCCGGGAAGGGCGACCATTTGCCCAATCTCTCGATCATTAAGCTATCTAATGACCATACCAGCGGTCTGCGCAGAGGAACCCCGACCCCACAATTTTACGTTGCCGAAAACGACTACGCTCTTGGCCGTTTGGTCGAAGATGTGTCGAAAAGCCCCTATTGGGCGGATACTGCGATCTTTGTCGTTGAGGACGACGCTCAGGACGGACCTGACCACGTAGACGCGCACCGCTCGCCTGGCTTGGTAATTTCGGCATATAACCGTCCCGGCGCGCTTGTTCACGAATTTCACAATACCGTCAGCCTGATTCGGACAATGGAATTGTGTCTGGGAATATCGCCGATGAACTTCATCGATGCCAACGCAACGCCGATAGACATCTTTACGTCCAAAGCCGACTTGAGGCCTTACGTTGCTGAGTTGCCGATAATTGCACTCGACAATCTCTATCCCCCAACTAGGCCTAATGGCGCGATGGCTTACTATATGGACCTGACTGACCGCCAGGACCTTAAACACGAGGATATGGCAGACCCGCGACAACTTAATGAGATCATATGGTTTTCGGTAAAGGGCGACGTCGAGATGCCGGTTGCGGTGCGGATGCCAGCCTTCGATCTGATGACTGCCGGCGTCAAGCCCGATGATGACGAAAAAAATGAGGCCGATGATGACTAATTAGCGACAAAAACCCGAAGGACTATTGACTGTAGAAATCCGATCACCAGTAGCACGATCATCGCTGAGATATCAAACATTCCGATCGGCGGTATCAAACGCTGGACGGGAATCATTATCGGGTCAGTAACTCGTTTTACAAATCCGAAAAAGGTCTTGGAATTGAATACGAACCACGATGAAATAAACCGTATAAAGATAAAAAGCACGAGAATACTGAGCAGGCCATAGAGTACGAAACCTATAAAAACCTTAGGATTACCATTAGCGACTCCTGCTGTGAGGCCATCGATCACGTAAAACGTATTTCCGATGATCTGCATCGCAAAATAGGTAAATATCAAACCGATAAAGATCGACAGCAACGGTGCCAGTCGAGTGTCTATGCGATACATCGCCAAAAATCTAGCCATCGGATACACCCACTTTTCGGTTGCGCGGCGAACCTTAAATCCGAAACGACCGATCTTGCCGAAAGGGTTGGGGTCAGCGTAATTAAAGACCAACCTTAAGAGCAGTATCCCAAGATAAATACCGAAAAGACTCCAGACCACGATTCTGACGATCGGATAGACCTGTGTAGATAGAAACAAATTCATTACGATTTACCGCGGATATTCACGTTCGCCAAAAATGGCGGTACCGACACGAACAACGGTCGCTCCCTCTTCGATCGCGACCTCAAAATCATTACTCATCCCCATCGACAGATCAGCACGTTGATCCGAAAAGGCATTTTCCGTCGCAAGTTTGTCGCACATCGCTCTCAATCTCTGAAAATATGGCCGCGTTGCCTCAGCATCTTCAAAAAACGGCGGCAGGATCATCAATCCACAAAACTTTAATCGGACGCATCCCTTAAGAAAGCTGACAAGCTTAGGCATTTCACTCTCGCCAATGCCGGATTTTGTCGCCTCTCCCGCAAGGTCAACGTGAACGTACACGCAAAGCTGCTCACGCCCTTCTTCAATGCATATACGCTCAAGTCGCTCAGCCAGTTCGACCGAATCGACAGAGTGTATGACATCAAATAACTGCACCGCCTTACGGGCCTTGTTTGACTGCAAGTGCCCGATCAGATGCCATTCGGCGGCGTTGCGCCCGATCTCAGCGATTTTGCCTTCGGCTTCTTGCACCTTGTTTTCGCCAAACACGGTCGTACCGGCATCGATCGCTTCCAGCAACGCGCTTGCGGGATGCGTCTTACTGACCGCCACCAATTTTATGTCCGCCGGATCGCGACCGACACGGCGTGCCGATGCAGCGATGCGGGCGAGTATTGCGGCAAGGTTGTGTCTAATGTCGGTCGTCACTTACATCAAATATAGCAAACACGTCCGCCTTTCTTGAATTTCCGCGTGCGAATTCGTATCATCAATGTTCGCAACGCGGACGTGGCGGAACTGGTAGACGCGCAGGTCTCAGAAGCCTGTTGCCGCAAGGCAGTGGAAGTTCGATTCTTCTCGTCCGCACCATATCGAGCAAAAGGGATAAAGGATGATGTCCTTTATCCCTTTTGTATTGCGTTCTAAACGGCTTTGCGTAAAACTCAGATCTAATGCGTAACGAATTTATCCAGGCTCTCAAAACTCACCAAACTGCATTTAAGATCAGTCTCGATGACACTCAGATCGATCGATTGGCGGATTATTTCGAACTTATTCAGGAACACAATCCGATATTGCATCTGGTAGCACCGATGACGCCGGAGGAGTTTGCGATCCGACATATTCTCGAATCGCTGACAATGATGGAATATTTACCGAATGGCTCGAGATTTGCCGATATCGGTACCGGTGGCGGTTTGCCATCCATTCCTTGCCTGCTCGTGCGAGGCGACCTCAAGGGCGTTTTGATCGAATCGAAAGAAAAGAAGACCAAGTTTCTCGAACTGGCGACCGCCACGCTTGGAATTAGTAAACGGACGGCGATCACAAACAAACAATTTCAGGAGGTCGACCCCGCCAATAGCGAAACGGTGACCTGCCGGGCTCTCGATAAATTTACCGAGAAACTGCCCGGACTGCTTAGATGGCGAAAGAGCCGACAGATGCTGCTCTTCGGCGGCCCCAATCTCCGCGATGCTTTAGAAAAAAATAAGGTAGTTTTTATCGAAAAACTGATGCCGATGTCCGAACAGCGTTATCTGTTTGTACTCAATCGCTAGACGTCGATTTACCGAATATCCAGATCATACTCACGCAGACGCCTGTAAAGCGTCGACGGCGAGATGCCTAATAACTCAGCGGTCTTGCCGCGGTGCCATCCCGTTTTTTCGAGTGCGCCGATGATCTGCTGGCGTTCGACATCGCGGAGATTGGATGGCGAAGCATTGTGAAACGTGCCGTTACCGTTAGTTGGCAGTGTGTTGTAGCTGACTGAGACGCTCGACGTTTCCTGACGAAATGCGATCTCGGGCGGTAGTTCCCGCGGTGTGATCATTCCGTTGTCACAGAGCAATATCGCACGCTCGAGACAGTTACGGAGTTGGCGGACGTTACCCGTCCAGTCAAATGCGCAAAGCGCTTCGATCGTTGCCGGCGACATTTCGGGTTCGTGCGAACCGGCGAGTTTATGCAGCAGATGACGGGCCAGCGGTTCGATATCCTCGCGACGCTCACGCAACGGCGGAATGTTGATCTCAAAGCTGTTGATCCGGTACATTAGGTCTGCCCGAAAAACACCGTCAGCCACAGCTGTTTCCTTGTCGCGGTTGGTAGCCGCGAGCAAACGGACGTCAACCTCGACCTTTTTGACGCCGCCGACGCGGAAAAATGAACGTGTCTCTAACGCCCTTAGCAGTTTAGACTGAAGCTGCATCGGCATCTCCATTATCTCGTCCAAAAACAAAGTGCCGCCGTCCGCTATCTCAAACAGCCCGAGTTTTCGCGTCCTGGCCCCGGAAAAGGCTCCGGCTTCATAGCCAAATAGTTCGCTTTCGAGCAGCGTGTCCTGGAGTGCCGCGCAGTTGAGGTCGATGAATGGCTTATCACTTCGACGGCTCAAGCGGTGTATCGCCTGTGCGACCAACTCCTTGCCGACACCGGAATCACCGGTGATCAGAACCGAAGTTTCAGACGGTGCCACACGGTTCACCAGCCGCAAAACCTCTTTCATTTGCGGGGATTCCGCGACAATGTCAGGCAGAGTGGCCGTCGTCCTCGCAAGCTGTGCTCGGAGGCGTTGATTATCGATCTTTAGTTTTTGCTTTTCCGCAGCTTGGGTAACTAGGGCCGACAATTCAGCGATCCGATATGGCTTGGTCAGATAGTCGTAGGCGCCGAGCTTCATAGCCTCGATCGCGGATTCGACGGTCGCCTGCCCTGTCAGCATTATGACCTCAGGCGGATCCTGTATGCGTTCGCGGGTGCGGCGTAAGAGGCTGATGCCGTCGAGTCTCGGCATATTAATATCACAGAGAACGACGTCGTAATCATCAGCTTCGATCATCTCCCAGGCGGCCTCGCCATCGGGTGCTTCGTCAGTATCGTGACCCTGGCGGGTCATCTCCTTTTGGACAACGAGTCTTAGATTTTTTTCGTCGTCTACTACTAGAATTTTCGCCATAGTGGTTGGGGTTATAGGGTTTGTGATCCGGGACGTTGGATCACAGGTAGGAATATGCTGAACGTAGTGCCTTTGCCTAAATTTGAGCGAACGCTGAGCCGTCCGCCGTGTTCGGAGATTATTCCGTAACACACCGAGAGCCCGAGCCCCGTGCCTTTGCCAACCTCTTTGGTGGTAAAGAACGGTTCGAATATCTTCGCCATATCTTCGGTCGGAATACCGGTGCCGGTATCGGTGACCTCGATCAAAATGCGACTTACCTGCCGACTAGCGGTCAGAGTCAATGAGCCGCCCGCCGGCATCGCGTCGATCGCGTTGGTCGCCAATGCGATTATCGCCTGCTGTATCTGCCCGCCGTCTGCGCTGATGAAGGGCAGATCATCGGCGACTTCGACTTTGATGCTTATCTGGTTGCCACGTTTTTGGTGCGAGATCAGATTTGCGGCTGAGACTACGACCTCGCCGATGTCGGTCAAAACGCGATCACCGGGCCGTACGCGGCTAAAGTCAAGCAGGCCGGTCGTGATCGATTTGCACCTAAAAGCCTCGCTTTTGATCAACCCAAGGTATTCCGTCAGGTCAGCTTCAGAATCTGATTCCTTAAATTCGCCCTCGCTCACTCGCTGCTCGAGTGCCTCGGCACAGGCGGCGATCGTAGCCAAAGGGTTGTTGATCTCGTGGACGACGCCGGCGGCGAGGCGTCCCACTGCAGCTAATTTTTCGGCGCGACCGATCGCGTGTATCGCTTCGACCCTTACCGTCACGTCTTCGCCGACGGTTATGACGTGTGTAACCTCACCGGTCTCGCTGCTCCGCATCGGGATCTTGCTGACCATCCAATGCAGCGTCGAACCGTCATCGGCGACGGTCTGCTGTTCGATCCGCTCGATCTGTCCGGTTCGGAATGCTCGTTCAAACTCCTGCCTAAGCCGGCCCTGAGGATATTTTGCCAAGACATTAAAAACGTCCCGGCCGATCGCCGAGTCACGCGGAATACCCTGTATGCCAACTTCGCGATGTCGATTCCACGTGACGATCTTGTAATCGCGATCGACCACATAAAGCGAGACGGGCAATGCATCAAGTACGGATTCAGTAAACTTTCGATGCTCTTCGCGAGCTTGAGTGATCGAATTGTTGAGAGCCAGCTCGTAGTGGGCGGATAGATTGACACTCATAGCCGCGAGTTGAGTCGCCGCCTCTATCACGCGTGAACCATTCTCGGTAAAATGCCGTTCGTCGCAGAAGCCCGTTACGATCGCGCCCTTCGTCTCACCGTCTATCTGCAGCGGTGAAATGTACTCGATCGAATGTTTACGACCGTCAAACATATATTCGTGCGCATCGCGTTCGACATATCCTATCTGAGGCGGCAGGAACTGGAGCCAGCGGTCAAATTTCGATCGGGCCAGAAAATCACTCGCCAATTCGCCCTCGCGGGTCACCGCGCACGTAACTAGGCCAATATTCTTCAGTTCGGCAGCAAACAGGCAAAAATCCGCATCCAAGTGTTGGCGAAGAGCCTCAACGACCCGACTCGCTACTTTCTTTGGGTGCACGGTAATAAGCAGGCTTCGCCCCAAGTCCGATATGAATTTTAGGTCACCCTGAGTCTCATTCGGCTTTTGTGCGATAGTGCCGGAAATTATTTCCGTGTTTTGCGGCGCAGGTGTCAACATTGGGTAGTGGTATGTTGGCGGATCAGTCGAACCGGCAACTCACGCAGGTTAGGAGACAAAACGATCGAGAGAGAAAGTTTTCCCTCTCCTTGATTAAAAACAATATTAAACATTTTGTCAAGAGGTTTAACGCCTTACGAATTGATTGACACCTCGAATGATTCAGGCAAAAATGGTTTGTTAACTATATGTTTGTTCGATCCAGAGATATTTTCCGAATCCTGATACTCGTTGCCGTTGTGACAACGCTTCTGCTGATCAATTCGGCGGCGATATCGGCGCAGGAGTTGGTCGATAAGACTGTCGCGACCGTCACCGACGGTGCGAGGAGCGAACTGATCACCTATTCGGACATAATGTGGCAATTGGCACTCGAACCCGGAGCGCCGATCGATCCGCCTAAACGCGACGATCTCAGTTCTGCTCTGCTTCGGTTGATCGATCAGCGACTATTTGCGCTTGAGGCCAACCGGTTGCCTCGTCCGATGCCGACAGACGAGGAGATCAAGGCCGAAATAGACAAGATCGTAAGGTTTTTTCCGTCCGCTGTGGCATTTGAAGCCAGATTGAAGATCGTCGGTTTTGAATCCATTCAGGATGACAATTTTCAGAAGCTGATATCTCAGCGACTATCGATCGAAAATTATATTGATTTTCGTTTTCGATCGTTTATCGTAGTCACTCCGGAGGATGAAGCCCGATACTTCCGCGAAGTGATAGCTCCCGATTTTCGCAAACGATATCCTGGTCTGCTAATGCCGACCTTGGACGAACGCCGCCTTGAAATCAACCGGCAACTTACCGAAGAGCGAATTGCCACAAGGCTCGAGAGTTTTCTTGATGATGCCAAACGGCGCGTCGAGATCGAGATCATTTCTGAACCGTGACCTGAGCGGACGTTTGTCCGCGATCGATCTGCAATGAAGTACTATGCCGCAATTTGTATATTGGCCGTAGCATTATTGGCTTGCACGGCGTGGTTTGTGACCGCTGACCAGAAGGCGGCCGAATCCGTTATGTCGCAGGTCCCGACCTCGCGGAAAGCAAGCGCATTTGCTGTGTCACCAAAGGTGCGCGATCTAGCGCGAACTAAACTTTTCTCGGCGACGCCGGGTAGTCGGTTGACGGTCAAAAATGTTTCGTCATCGGAGCCGAACAGCGGTTCGAATGGCACGGGGGGCAAAGATGACGGTATCGCTGTGATGACGACAGCGCCGATGCCGCCGGCGACTCTATCATTTGACGGGCTAAGTAATTTCGACAATATCGCCGCATATAATCTCGTGATCCTGCCGCCGGATATGAATGGCGATGTCGGGCCGAACCATTACGTTCAGGCAGTTAATTCGCTTGTGAGGGTCTTTGACAAGAGCGGTTCGCCGCTGATCGATCCGCTCAAATTGAGTCAACTATTTGAACCGCTTGGAACAGCGTGTTCGACCCGAAACGATGGCTTGCCGACAGTCCTATATGATCCGCTCGCCGATCGTTGGCTGATAAGCCAGTATTGTTATAACGTCCCGCCATTTAGGCAGATGATCGCCGTCTCGCAGACGGGCGACCCGACCGGAGCGTACTACATATACGAATTTGTAATGCCGAACGTCAAGATCAATGACTTTTCGAAATTCGGAATGTGGCCTGACGCATACTATATGTCAACCGAAGAGTTCCTCGGTTCTGACTACGCCGGTGCCGGCCTGTTTGCCTTCGATCGGGCTAAATTGCTTGCGGGTCGACCGGATGCAGGCTATGTCTACTTCAACCGCCCGTCGGACAGCGTAGATCGCCGCCGCAACCTTTTACCTTCGGATCTGGACGGACTGAGGCCGCCGCCGCCCGGAGCTCCAAATACGTTTGTCAGCTACACTGCCGACGAATATGGTGATCCGCAAGACGCCATCCGGCTCTTTGATTTTCACGCCGACTTTGTAGATCCATATAACTCGACATTTACCGAACGTCCGGAAAGCCCTGTATCGGTCGCCGCGTTTGACCCGACCAGTATCGATGGCCGAACAGATATTGCCCAACCGGCACCCGGCGACTTTCTGGACTCTAACAGCGACCGCGTGAACTATCGGGTCGCCTATCGTAACTTTGACGATCGGGAATCGCTTGTTTTCAATCAGACAGTGAGGCTCTCGCAAACGCCATATCGGGCTGGTGTGCGGCTTTACGAATTTCGCCGTATCGGCGGCGGCCCATTTAGCGTGAGCGAACAATCTACGATCGGCGATGCAACGTCGTCACGCTGGATCGGTTCGACCGCACAAGATCATCTGGGCAACATTGCGGTCGGCTATAACTTTGTCAACGACCTAAAGAAGCCGTCGATCTTCTACACCGGAAAGCTCTCTACAGACCCCGCCGGAGTCTTTCGCGCGGAAAATACTCTGATCGAGGGCACCGGAGTGCAGAAGGCGTTCGGATGGCGTTGGGGAGATTACAGCGGTATGGTCGTCGATCCGGTTGACGACTGTACGTTTTGGATGACGGGTGCGTATTACACGCAGATGAGTCAGGACTTTAGTGATTTCACGTGGCTCACGCGTATCGGACGATTCAAGTTCGACGAGTGTACGGCGGCACCGCGTGCGACAATTTCGGGGACAGTGACCAATGCCGCAGATGGCCAACCGATCAGCGGAGCACAGATAACTGCCGGCGCTTATACCAGACGAACTGCCGACACTGGCATCTACGGAGACCTTGCAATATTGCCGGCGACGTATAGTATTACCGCCTCCGCCGCGGGATTTCGTTCGCAGACCGTATTGGTCACAGCGTTGGACGGCGAAAATGTCGTTCGAAACTTTATCCTACAACCGATCCCCGTTATCGAGAACACGGCTCTACAGGTCGCGTCCGAAAGTTGCGGCGTTAACTCAACGCCTGAGCCGGGAGAAACCGTTACGGTCGATCTACCGCTTTTGAATACCGGACTACTGAACACGCAAAATTTGACCGCTGCGCTGCTGGCAACCGGCAGCATCACAAATACGAGCGAACCGCAAAATTACGGTACGCTAACGGTCGGCGGATCGCCGGTCGCGAGGCCATTTAGTTTCACTGTCGCCGCTACGGTCACCTGCGGCAGTGAGATCCTGCTCAATTTTCAACTTCAAGACGGCACAAATGATCTGGGGGTCGTGACTGTCGCACTCCGAGCGGGCGTGGTGCGGCCGGCACTCCGTCAAAACTTCGATCGCGTTGCCGGTCCCGGACTGCCTCAACGCTGGACGTCATCTGCAACGGGAGCACAGAGTTCGTGGAAAGCATCGAGAAGTCGCTCCACCTCGGGCACTAAGGCTCTGTTTTCACCGGACCCGAATCAGGTCGGGCTCAATGAGCTAAGTTCGCCGGTATTTAAGATAAACACCGCCGGAGCCGAGATTTCGTTTCAGAATTGGTACGAACTCGAGACCACCTTCTTGCGAAATCGGCTCTATGACGGTTCGGTTATGGAGATCAAGATCGGCGATGGCGATTGGCAAGATATTATCGCGGCTGGCGGACAGTTTTTATCAGGCGGTTATGATGGGGTGATCGATAGCTGCTGTCAAAATCCGCTCGGCGGGCGAAACGGATGGTCAGGCCGCAGCGGAGTCAATTCCCTCTCCGAGTTTATTATCACACGAGCCAAACTCCCGCCGTCTGCCGCCGGACATCTTGTCCAGATGCGTTGGCGGATCGGTACCGATATCGGAACGTTTCGCGAGGGACAATATATCGATGATCTGCTTGTGACCGATGGCTATTCGTGCGGATGCTCGAACTGACATTTAGCTAATAAAAACCCCGGCCGAAAGGAGGGCAATTCGGCCGGGGTGAGGCGATCTGAGCATTCGATCATAGCTTCAGTTTATGATCCCTCAGAACCGTTAGTGAGATGGTCCGCAGATGCCATTGGTTGTGCATAAAAGGCAGGCGTCGCTAAACGCCCACCCTTTATGTCGCCTCAGTTTCCGTGTTACTGGGCCACAACCGGAAGGTCACCGTTCAGACCGAAATGGATCGCCTGAAAAGCTCCGTCCGAACTCCGCAGGATATACCAATTGCCGTCTGACGGGCGGAACACCGCGATATCGGTCTTGCCGTCGTTGTCGTAGTTGCCCGCGACCGGAATGTCGCCATCCAGGCCAAACTGCATCACCGAATATCCGCCGTCCGTGCTGCGGTAGGTGTACCACACACCGGTCGAGGGGCGAAACACCGTGACGTCGCCTTTACCGTCTCCGTCAAAGTCACCGCGGACCGGGATGTCGCCGGTTGCCCCGAAGTGCATCGCACCTGTCTGGCCATCCGAACTTCGGATCCAGTACCAGTTACCCAAGCTCGGACGATAGACGACCACGTCATCCTTGCCGTCGCCATCGATGTCGGCCGGCATCGGCCTGTCTTCGGCAATACCCCAGGTGATAAAAGCGTAACCCGTGTTGTTGCTCTTCTGGATATACCAGACACCGCTTGACGGGCGATAGACCGCGAGGTCGAGGCGTCCGTCGCCATCAAAATCGCCGCGGACCGGAGTATCGTTACCGAGGCCGAATGCATAGCCGCGTACGCTGCCGTCAAAGCTGCTCTTCATCTCCCACACGCCTTGTCCGTTGACGTTTCGGTAAACGGCCGTGTCAGTTTTGCCATCGCCGTCGTAGTCACCGGAGACGACAATGTCAGTAGATGAACCAAACGTCGAGGCACCAAATCCGGCACTATTCTGCGTGTACCAGGCACCGGTCGACGGTCGGAAGACCGAGAGGTCGTTGCTGCCATCGCCGTCAAAATCGGCGATACCCGAACGCTGTCTGAAGGTGCTGGCGATCTCACCGCCGGGATTGTTGGCACTTGAGATGACTGCTGACCAGAGGCCCGTGCGGAGCAATTGCACCTGTGCGGCTGTTACATCGAATGTCACGCTTGCAAAGTTCCCGTTCGTTCCGCCGATCGTGCCGAAATCACGGATAGTCGTCGTCGTGCCGACCAAGGTCTCGATGCGAGCACCGGTCTGGGCACTCGAAAGGTTGTGAAATTCCCCAAAGACGGTCGCCTGCGTTTCAGCGGCATTAAGGTTGACCTTGAATTCGCCGGTTGCACCGGTCGTAACTGGTGGCGTCATGCCGTTTCCGGTCAGGTTTGCTTCGAATGAGCGTCCCATGGACGGACTCGGGCTCGGCGTCGGGCCTGGCGTGCCGGTCGGTGTCGGGCTCGGTGTCGGGCCACCAAATCCGGCAAAGGTGCCATTAAGGATCGCGTTACCGCCGTTGCTGATCGAAATGGTCGAGCCAGCGATTACGACCGGTACGGTTTGTCCGTTGTCGCTTCGCAGCCGAAGTCGTCCTTCGCCGCCGCTCTGCAGCGACATGCTGCCGACCGATGCTCCGTCAACGGCGACGTTGAGCGAGGTTCCGGCCGGAAGATTGATTTGATTGATACGGATCTCAAGTTCTGTGCGGCTGCTGTGGATCTCGTACTGAGCATATCCACGCGGCAGTACGCCATTGATCATGCCGCCCGTAAATCCGGCGAAAAGGTCGCCTGAATTTGGAGTGCCGGTCGGCGACGGGCTTGGGCTCGGGGTTCCAGTTGGGGTTCCGGTTGGGCTCGGGCTCGGAGTGCCATTAGGTGTTCCGGTCGGCGTCGGTGTCGGGTTGGGGCCGCCGCCGTTCAGCGTACCGGAAACTAAAACCGTTGTACCGTTTCGCACTTCGACGGTCGAACCGTCGTTGGTCATCGGAACTGCCTGGCCATCCTCGGTACGAAGCTTGAGCTTGGCCTTTTGTCGATCGTCGACTGCCATTGTACCGATAATATTGCCGTCAACGACGGCGTTAAGATCTGTACCCATCGAAAGGTTCACATCCTCGATCTCGACCTCGATCTCGCGGTTACCGCTTTGGTACAACTGCCATGCTGCTGCTCCGTGCGGATTGATGCTACCGGTTGGCGACACCAAAGCCGCGTTCCGCAATACGATGACCGGTGTAGCATCGGCTTTGACGCCTCCGGTAAGCATCGGGATCGACACCCATGCCGCGACCAAGGCGATCACTGCAGCAAAATGTACGATTCGTCTATTTCTGTTTTGAAGTGCTGTCTTTTTCATCTGGAACTCCTGCCTATAATTTTTTGTTTACCTCGATTCTTGAGGTGTCGTCAGAAACACTGTGTGGGACCGAGGGTAAAAAAGACATCAATTCGCAATATCACGATTTTTTTTGAATCAGCAACAATAATTGACTGGTACTAAAAACTGAGTAAGGCTGGTCAATGCAAAACGGGCCGGCCACATTCCCGTGGTCAGCCCGTTATTTTTCGGCCTGAAGTTCTCCGGCAGATTGACGACTATCTTCCGGAAATCGGTTCAGAACCAAAAATCAGAATGCCGTTAGGCGATGGGAGACAGATCGGAGCCGTTGTAACCGCATTCAGGGCATCGACCCGATTGAGACGTACGTTTCCCCAGGGCGGCAAGTCATTCCATCGTATGTCGATCGATGTTTCCTTGATATGATCCAGTATGCCGTGCGGCGTAAGACACGCCGAAGTATACCGAGCTCGAACCAGTGCGGTGATCCCTGCGACGATCGGAGCGGCCATCGAGGTGCCGGACCAAACGCCATAGCGGCCTCCAGGCAGGGCACTCACGATATTCTCGCCCGGAGCTGAAACATCGACCCACGAGCGGTCATAAGACGAAAATGACGCCAACTCGTCGTATCTAGTACTAGCGGCGACTGAGAGCATTCCGTCACGCTGTTCGGCAGCAGGGAAGACGGGTGTTGTATTCGCACCGTTGCCGGAGCTGACCGCGACTGCGAGCCGTCGTGTGCCGATCTCAGGAAATGTCGTTCCGGTCGCTGTCGAGCCCATGTCGACACAATCAAGCAGATCATGCAGCAATCTGACATCCTCAGGATAGCCCAGACTCAAATTTGCAACATCAGCCCCGTGAGCCGCCGCCCAGATCAGCCCGGCGGTGATCCGCCATAGTTCGCCCTCGCCGTCTATATTGAGAATACGGAGCGGCATTATCTTGGCGTCAGGAACGGTCATAGCAACGATGCCCGCAACGTGCGTACCGTGGCCGAAAGCCGGATCAACGCGAAGAACGCCGACCTCGCTTGGGTCATTGTCGCCATCAACGAAATCCCAGCGATCTGCGGGTGGAACGAGTTTACCGGCAAACGCCGGATGATTGAGGTCAATGCCTGTGTCGAGAACAGCGACTACGATCGGCGCCCCTATATCCTGGCCATTTACCACGCGGCGGCCACGCGTGCCGGCCGCGGCATATGCCTCGTTGAGATGGATTACGTCCGGAAACCACTGGCTTGCGTATCCCTTTGAACTACCGCCGACCGCCCAAGATCGCCCAACGGCCCACGAGCGGCCCTGTGTCCAGTTTAGCCCCGGACGCTCGACTTGGGATAGCTTTCGGTTCACCTCGGCAAACCTGATCCGACCATCGAGTGGCGTGGTCATCGCGGTGACAACCTGTGTCGGGGTACTGCCGTTTGTAATGTGTAAAAGGAAAATGGCGGGAGATGCGACCTGCGAAAGCGGCAACGGGTCAAGCCCGTACTGAAGGGCGACTGCGGGCAGATCCGATACATTAATTAGCTGGACGATGACCTGATCCGGCACGCAATTGCAGCCGGGAGTTCCGACTTTCTGACCGTTTGCCGATATGAAAGCTGCCGCCGCAAACGCCAGAAGCAAGATAAGTTGCACGATCCTTGAAATACTACAGGTCATTACTGCCTCGCACAGGTCAAAATATCCGGGAATTACCCGCCATCATCACAGTGCGCCTAATTCTATCAAAAAGACATTTCCAAAAATTAATTTTATCGGCCGATCAATATAAACGGTGACCACAAATACGGATGATCACCGCGCTCGATCGCTATTAACTGAGAATGTCTGAGAGATGCGGCGGTGGTGGTGCCGCGTTGTATTTCGGTATAAAAATCGGTCATCAAACGTCCTGCCGCGGCATCGTTTACCGCCCAGAGGCTGACAATGAGCGATGATACTCCCGCGGCGAGAAATCCGCGTGCAAGCCCGAGTATCTCGTCACCCGCAAAAACCTTGCTTAATCCAGTTTCGCACGCGCTGAGCACAACAAGCTCAGCCGAAAGTTCGTGTTTACAGATATCGCGAACTGTTAGGCGTCCATCTGCCAGATGCAGACTCGAAAAAAGCGGACTTTCAGCCCGAAACTGTCCGTGACACGCGAGGTGAATAATGTCGGCAGCAGGTGCGAATCGATCGAAAGCCCGGACTGTCGCCTTCGGCCCTACAAATAACCGGGCTTCCGGTAGTATTTTGCCTATCACCTTAATCTCGTCCTCAACTAGTGGAATCCGTTCGTCAGCGAAGCCCATCAAAAGAGCATTTTTCAGGCGGTACGACGTGCGATCGCCAAGTTCGGCCCAGACCGCCGAACTTGGGGCGTAGCTTACCTCAAATCTTTCGACGAGATACTGCTCTCCATCAAAAAGTGCGTGAAACGGGACATAATTCAGCGTACCGACCGGCACGATGACCAAACGAGTACCGCCGATTGCCGGACCTAGAGGGCGAATGAGCAAGTTGTACAACTTCCTGAGTTGGGCTTCGGCACGCGACTGCATTTCGGCGGCAAATCGAGCAATGTAGCCATACCGCATCGTCCCGAATTGAAAATGCAGATCTTCAACTGTCGTAATGACTGCTGCTGCTGAGGCAATGTCGCGAAAAAACTCTACCTTTCCATTAAATGCGACGAACGCGGAAAATTGCCCGGCGATCTCGATAAATTCTACCAACGCCGTGGAATTGCCCAGTTGCCGCAACAATTTGGCGGCCGAGAACCTTGAATTACGGCCGTTCTCGTGTGCGACCGCAACGCTTGAGATCTGACGCGTAAGTTTGCTTATCAGACCTTCGCGTTCATCGACCGCGCGTCTGATATCAGCCACTTCGTCGGCTTCGGCGCGGTCGAGACGTTTATAGTATGTGTTAAGTTCCTCCCGAACGTCATCGAGTCGACGGTCGAGATCACCTACATATCCTGAGCCCTTCTTGCGGCGCCCAATCGAATCTGCTAGCGATCGTGAACGCCCACTTTCAACTATGCGAAAAGCGTCTTTTATCCGATCTCGTCGTAGATATAGACGAGCGAGAGCGTCGTACGGTCTTAAACGGGCGGCAAGAAACGCCATTCCGAATTCTTCGGATGCGAGCGGTGCTCTCAGCTTTTCGACGATCGCGATCGCCATTTTGAATTTTCGCTCTCCATCAGGATGGTTCCCGGCGTCGACGTCTATTTCACCAAGAAGGGTCAGGGCTCGCTGCCGAACGTCCGGATGCCGCAGGCGAATGGCGTCGTCGAGAACCTGTCGAAACACTCTTGCCGCATTGTCAGCTTCACCGCGTTGCCCGATAGCTTCACCGGCAAGAATGGCGGCCGCCAACCCGAGGCGCGGATTAGTGGTTTTTGTCAGGAGTTCGCGGGCCATCTCCGCATTCCTCAACGCGGTTACGTGATCGCCGCTGCGGAGTGCGATATTCGCAGTTTCCAAACGAGCCAAGGCGGTACCTGAATCGTTGCCTTCGGCCTCAAACAGCTTGAGTGCACGGCCGATCTGTTTTTTAGCCGTTCTTATATCGCCGGTTGCGTAGACCGCTCGTGCGTAATTTATCCTGGCACGCGACTCTTCAGACTGGAGTTTGAGTCGGCGAAGCTCTCCACATACATCCCTGTATATGCCAACCGCCTCGATATTAAGGTTAAGCTCAGCATAAATGTCAGCGATCTCAAGGTCGGCGATAGCCGTTTGATGCGGCATATCGAGCATTGCAAACTTGCGGCGAGAGAGTTCAAGATGCCGCAATGCGTCGCCATATCGCCCGCGAAAAAGGGCGAGGTTTCCCATACTTGCCTCGACCTCGGCCTCGGTGACCAGCATTCCCGCACCTATAGCTGTCGCCCGGGCGGCTTTGTAAAATCGGGCAGCGCGGTCAAAATCGTTGAGTTCGGCGTATGTGTTGGCTAGTCCATTTTCGGCCATCGCCTGCCACGAAGGTTCGCCGGCGACAATAAAGCGCCTTCGGGCTGAGGCACAATAGCCCTCGGCGTCGGCGTGCTTGCCGCGACGCGAGACGATGTTGCTCAGATTCATCTCGATCTTTCCGGCAGCAAGCTGATCTCCGCTATCGACAAGGACAGGGATTGCCGCGAGACCCGTGTCGAGAGCTTCGTCATATCGCGAGAGCATTGCCAAGGCGAGCAGTTTTGACACCTTTACACGAGCCGCTTCAGTATCGCGGCCGAGGTTCAAAAATACTGATATCGCGACTTCAAGCCGCTCGACCGCGTTTTCGAATCTTCCGCGCGTTATAGCCGCAATACCGTCCGTCCACTTTAGGTTTGCCAGAACGTCATCAGTGCGATGAGCCTTGTAAATGCAGCGAAGAGCGGAGGCCGAACGTTGTACCCGCGACGGGTCGCTCGACCAACTCGAGATGCAGAGCTCTCTGATCTCGTCGGACAGACGCCCCGCCGGATCGTTTGCGGCACTCAACAGCAGACGCAGTCGGTCGGCGTCTGACCCGGCGCTTATGATTTGTTCCGCAAGGCAGCTTTCAGTCATCGGATCGTTCGATTATATAACTAAAAAGCGACCGGCCGCTCTTACGGCCGATCGCACAAGGGATGGGCGAAGATATTGCCCACTCACACGAACTCGATATTTTCGACCACCAATTCGCTGCTTCTGCCGGTGATTACGATGGTATAGGTTCCCGCATTCACGGAATCAATTCTGAATCCGCCTTCGTCGTCAACTACCGCTGTCGTTGAGGAGTTAACTCCCGTGAGCACGACCTCGCCCGGCCCTAGACCGCCGAGGATCTGCCCGCGTATATCAAATCCTCTTGCACCACTCGTTACGCGAAGATCGATCGCATACTCACCCGCGTCAAACCACATTTGTCTTGCCTTCCCACTCGATGCTGAGCGTTCGCCAAATGCGGCACGATCGGGCACGAGGTCCACCTTGAGGGCGGCAACAAGACGTTGGACAAGCGTCGGCTTGGGTTCAGCGGCACGTGTGCGAAAAAGATCGCTAACATATTTGAGCGCATCTGCCGGAGCGTCGATCGATGTGTCGGCCTGCATCCGTCTGATGATGTGTTCGAGTTTTTGCTCCAAAGGGCTATTCATTACCATTGTTTGCGTTCTCAAACGCTCGCTCCACCCAAACAGTGTGTCTAAATCTCCAAAAAAGACAGGATCTCTTTAAGACGACAATAACTTTTCCAGTTTTTTCAGACACCGTGACCGCATCGGGCTGATGCTGGTCTCGCCGACATTGATCGCGGCAGAGACCTCGACATAACTTGCCGCCGGATCACGAAGATAGATCATCGACAATATCTTTTGACATCGTTCCTCGAGTGATAACAACGCGGTTCGGATCAGATGCTGTTCTTCGACCTCGATCAACATATCGTCAGCCAACGGCGATACGTCACGCAGGTTTGCCATTTCCGCTTCCATTTCCTCTTCGGTTTCGGGCGAATAATGGCCTTTGCCGCTTCGAACGATGGCCCACGTTTTGAATTTTGCAGTTGTCACCATCCACGAACGTATTCGGTCAGGTTGTTCGATGTCATCGATTTTTTGCAAAAGCGTAAGAAAAACTTCCTGAAAAACGTCTGCCGCCTGTTCGTCGTTGAGTCCGGCACGACGAGGTATAGCGAAGATCAATCGCTGATACCTAGTCACCAATTGATCCCAAGCTGTCTGATCGCCGTTTCGACACGATCTGACCAACTCGGCGTCGTCGAGGTCGACCGCCCGAGAACTCAGAACTAGTTTAGATCTGTTGTATGATTCAGAACTCACTTAAAATGATATTGTGTTATTGATCACCATTTGGCAATTCACACCAGCAATCGCGTCGTGTAATAAGCTTATACCTTCGCTATTCGAAACTCGCTTTGGAGTCTAAACGGAATCGTGTTATCCGATGTTGATCTACCAAGGCTTATACAACGGTTTTTGCGCATTCGACGCTTGTGATAAGATTTCGTTCTTGCTTCTATAAGCAACGCTTACAGGTAAGTTCGCTTGGCCGGACTCCGAATGGACAAATATGGATAAGTTTAAGGTTCGTGGTGGTAATCCGCTACGCGGAAAGATCGAGATCAGCGGTGCGAAAAACTCCGCATTGCCGTGCCTCGCAGCAACTCTGCTGACGGCCGAGACCGTAATCCTTCACAATGTACCGTACGTTAAGGACCTGATCACTCAGCGGCGTCTGCTAGAGGATCTCGGAGCGACGGTTTTAACACCGGAGTTGCGTACGCACAAGGTCAACGCCGGAAACGTGCAGGTCTTTGAGGCGCCATACGAACTCGTTAAGACGATGCGGGCAAGCGTATTGGCTCTCGGGCCTTTGCTTGCCAGATTTGGCCAGGCCAAGGTCAGTTTGCCCGGCGGTTGTGCCATCGGTACACGCCCGATCGACCTCCATCTCAAAGCTTTCGAGCAACTCGGCGCGGTCGTCTCGCTCGAGTCGGGCGATGTGGTCGCCCGAGCGCCGAAAGGGCGTCTCATCGGCAACACCGTAGAATTTGAAAAGGTCACCGTCACCGGAACTGAAAATGTGATGATGGCCGCCTCGCTGGCGATCGGCAAAACTATAATAAAAAATGCCGCTCAGGAACCTGAGATCGACGACCTTGCCGAATTGCTTAACAAGATGGGAGCACGCATCAAGGGTGCCGGCACGCCAGTCATCGAGATCGAGGGTGTCGAGTCGCTCGGCGGTGCCGAACATACGATCATCCCTGATCGTATCGAGGCCGGAACGTTCATTGTCGCCGCTGCGATTACGGGCGGTGAGATCGAGATCAAAAGCTGTCGTCCGGAGCATCTCACGGCAGTGATCGAAAAACTCCGTGCTGTCGGCGTGATCATCGATGAGTTAAATCAGAGCACGCTGCACGTTCGCGTTGGCCCCGACGGCCTCAAGGCGTGTGACGTGACGACCGAGCCTCATCCGCTCTTCCCGACCGATATGCAAGCCCAATATATGGCCCTTATGACCCAGGCCGACGGCACATCGACGATCACCGAAACGATCTTCGAAAATCGGTTTATGCACGCGTCCGAATTGATCCGTATGGGAGCTGATATTCATATTTCGGGTAATACTGCCGTCGTGCACGGCAAAACGCCTCTGATGGGTGCTCCGATCATCGCGTCAGACCTGCGGGCGTCCGCGTCTCTGGTTCTGGCAGCACTTTGCGCGGGCGGCGAGACGGTCATTGATCGTGTTTACCACATCGATCGCGGGTACGAGACCATTGTACGAAAGCTGCGAAGCCTCGGCGCAGACATCGAACGGATAACCGAGAGTTCGGCCATAGTCGCGCAATCTAACGCGTAGCAGAGCCATTAACAAAATCGTTTGCTTGTGATTTAATTTAAGGACTAGGTTATGAGCGTACAAGATTGCATCTTTTGTAAGATCTCAACCGGAGCGATTCCGGCGGAAAAGCTATATGAGGACGATACTTGTATTGCTTTCAATGATGTAAGCCCTCAGGCTCCGACCCATATCTTAATAATTCCGCGAGAGCACATTGCTTCGCTCGATAAGGCCGAAGACAGTCACCGCGATTTGCTCGGAAAGCTAATGCTGGTTGCGGCCGAGATCGCACGTGAACGGGGTTTTTCGGAAGACGGTTATCGCGTTGTGATCAATACCAATGCCGACGGCGGCCAGACGGTATTTCACCTCCACGTTCATTTGCTCGGCGGCCGGCCATTTATCTTTCCGCCCGGATGAGTTCCGCTGTCATTTATAGATCTATAGTTTTGTATGAGGAATTTCTTTCCAGCCATCATTTTGCTCTCGATGCTTGCCGTCCAGTTTGGATGTTCGGGCAACGCGTCTAACACGGCGAACGCCGACGCCAATGCCAATACGGCAAAGGTATCGCCGTATGCCCATATTACTGACCCCAATGCGGCACTTGCCGAAGGTGATCAGTTATTGGACAACAACCGGACCGAGGACGCGATCGAAGCCTATAAGCAGGCCGTCACGCTCAATCCCGATTTTGCCGAAGCTTACTTTAAGATGGGCATTGCCTATGCATTGATCGAGTCCGAAATGCAGCGATCCGGGGCAAACATTGAAACATCGGCCAACGCGGGCAAGGACAAGGTCGTCAAGACAAACTCGCAAAAGGCATTTGAACGTGCGATCGAGGCGTACAAAAAGGTGATCGCGGCAAATTCGAAAGATGATGTTGCCCAGTTTAACCTCGGGCGGGCATATAATAAGCTGAATAAAGATGAAGAGGCTGAAACCGCCTTCAAGCAAGCTGTCAAACTCAAGCCGGACGACACCGAGTATCAAACAGAATACGGCTCGATCCTCATCAAACTCGCCCAATACCGCGATGCTCTTGCTCCGTTAAAGAAAGCTCTGGAGCTTGACGCTGAGAATTCCCGGGCGGCAGATCTGCTCGAGGATGCCGAGGCCGGCACTAAGCGAGTAGACTTTGTTCAAAGGGACGATTCTAATACAAAGCGTTCCAATTCAAACACTGCGGCCAACGCGAATACGGCTAGCAACAGCAATACGGCGACCAAACCGAGTAATTCCAATACTAAGGTGCAACGTGACGAACCGCGGGAGAAAAAACCCGAGAGGCCGTCAATTAAGCCGTAGGCCCGAACAGCACCATTTGGTGCGAAATTACACATTTCCGGTCGTATGTGTGTCAACTTGACATTCTCGTCGGTAAACTTCAGATTAACCTTATGGTTACGGGTTAGCTCGCCGGGCCACAAGGTTTTTCTATGTCCCAGGACACAGCAGAAGCATCATTGAGTGCCGAACGGCGTTCCCGAATGCAGGAGGCCCGCGAGTCGATCATAGATCGGTTAGCTCGTGATCTGCCGACCAATATCGACCTCGAACGGTTTCTAAATGTCGTCGTTTCTGAGATCGGCCGAATGCTCAATGCCGACCGTTGCGATCTGCTCCAACTCAGTGACGGAAAAGAGCTACGGATCAGCCACGAGTGGCGAAAAGATAAATCTGTTCCGAAGAGCGAAGGCACGACCATTCCGTTCAACGCCGAGAGACTAGGTGAGCGCTTTGACATCACCAAGCCGATCCGGATGAATGACACATCTCTCGCGAAGGATCCGACACTTAAATTTTTCACCAAGGCGCTTGAAACCAGGTCACTGCTGATCATTCCGATCATCCTCAATGGCCGCGTGCTTGGGCTACTCGGCCTGCACGACACGCATTCGCCGCGCGTCTGGCTCGACGACGAGGTAACTTTCCTGCAGTCGATCGCACAACAGCTAGCGATCGGATACCAATACACGAGCTTATATGTGACCCAGGAGCAGGAATCGAAGCGGACCAACGCCCTACTCGAGATCGCCAATACGCTCAACTCTCATTCTGATTTCAAAGAGGTTTCGGCTCTTGTACTCGAGCGTGCTATCGGGCTCGTCGGAGCGGATTACGGTGCCCTCGGCGTGCTGGATCAAACCGGAAAACGGATCTCACTTGCGTCATTCAAATCGGCTGAGGGCATTAAGGTCACCAGGCTTCTGAAAATGATCGAACAGCACAACAAATCGTTGGCGATCGATTCGTTTTCGGCGCTCGGCGATCTTTTGAGCGACCGCAAAACGCTTCGGCTGGTGGACTCGCAGTTGCCGTTCGCGATCAGGCTATTTTTTAACACACAGCTTCGAGGCAAGACGGCGCTTGTCACGCAGGTCAATGTTGCGGGTCAGGCTTACGGACTTTTGGGATTCGTTTGGAGCCGCGAGAACCCCTTCGAGGATCACGATATCGCCCTGATCGAGGGCATTGCCGACCAGATCGGAACTGCGCTTGAGCGCGACCAACTCTCGGCCGAGGTGATGCGGCTTAAGAGTGAGCTGCATCAAAAGCAGAGCGAGATCGTCGGCCAGGCACCGTCGATCCGGCGGGCGATCGAGCTTGGGTTAAACGTCGCGGATACCAATACGACGGTGCTCATCCTCGGCGAATCCGGCACGGGCAAAGAGCTGATCGCAAATCTTATTCATTTCAATTCAGGTCGCGAAAGCGGGCCGTACATCAAGCTAAATTGCGGTGCCATCCCTGAGACTTTGATCGAATCCGAGCTCTTTGGCCACGAAAAAGGAGCGTTTACCGATGCTCGTTCGCAACGTCAGGGCAGATTTGAGGAGGCCAATGGCGGCACCTTGTTTCTGGATGAGATCGGCGAAATGCCGCCGCAGGCGCAGGTCAAACTCCTGCGTGTGCTGCAGGACGGCGAGTTTACACGGATCGGCGGCAAGCAAGTGATCAAGTCTGATGTGCGGTGATCGCCGCGACCAACTCTGATCTGGAAACAGCGATCGACGAAGGCCATTTTCGCAAGGATCTCTTTTACCGCCTGTCGGTTTTTCCGATCTCTCTACCGCCGCTGCGGGAACGGCCTGAGGACGTTCACTTGCTGATCTTTCACTTCCTCGAGTTGTATAAGGAGAAGTCGGGACGCTTTGTTTCGGGCATTTCAAACGAGGCAATGCGGGCACTTGTCAGCTATGAATGGCCGGGAAATGTCCGCGAACTTGAGAATGCGATCGAGCGAGCGGTAATTATCGCTTCCGGTCGGCAGATCGAACTTGCTGACTTGCCTGATGCCATCGGCCGGAGAGTCTCGGAGGCCCACGCATACGCCCGGCAGGAACGCGCCGCCGCCTCCGGTGAAGGCCGCGCGATCAGCCTCGATATCTCGCTGCCCTCGGCGTTGGACGAGATCGAAAAACAAGTCATCCGCGCCACGCTAGACTATACCGCCGGCGACAAATCACGTGCCGCCAGACTTCTCAATATTGGCCGCAAGACTCTTTACCGAAAGATCGACGAATACAACATCGCAGATTAGAACGCGTGTCGAAAATTTCTTGCCGAATTCCGTGTAGCTCGTTTAGACTATTTTCAAACGAGATATCTGACCGGCCGACCTGTCCTAAATACTTTCCGACAGATCGATCTTAATACTGACGATCCGGCGGAGACATAGATGAATAAGTATTTTCTACTAACAGCAGTTTCGATATTACTGACACTTTCGTTATTTGTGCAGGCACAGACGCCGACGCCCGCCCAACAAAATGAGGATGTGGTGCGTATATCGACAAGCCTTGTGCAGATCGACGCGGTCGTGACCGACAAAGACGGCAAGCAAATCACCGACTTAAAACAATCAGATTTTGAATTGCTGCAAGACGGAAAACTTCAAAAGATAACTAAATTCTCATTTATAGGTGATCCGCGGCAGCCTGTTTCGCCTAGCAGATCCGGCGAGCAGACTATCACTGCACCTATTTTGCCGATCGCCGGCAGTGCCACCGGGCGTCTCGTCACCTTTATCGTGGACGACGGCAATTGCCTGGCATCACACTTGGGCATCACTGCAACGCGTGATGCACTCGAAAAATTTATCACTCGGCAGATGCAGCCAAATGACCGCGTAGCGATCTATCAGACGCGATCGGGCAGCAGTATGCTCCAGCAATATTCGTCAGACAAACAAGTATTGCTGCGTGCCGTAAAGCGTATCCGTTGGGTGCCGCCGGGCGGTGGATGCAATGCGTTTGACGGATCATACTATGAAGCCAATCGTTCGAATACGACCATTTCGATCGATTCTAACGGTGCGATGACATCAAAAGCCATTGAGTCTGAGCAGGATCGAAAGCGACGAGAGGCGGGTGAAGATTTCGGCAAAAACAACCAGACGATCGGCACGATCGGAGTGATCAATTATGTCGTCCGCGGCCTCGAGTTAGTTCCCGGCCGCAAGATGGTCATCTTTCTTTCCGACGGACTTTCGATCCGCGACCGGACGGGCATTTCGGCGACGGCATTGTCGGTACTTCGCGAATTGACCGACCGTGCGAACCGCAGTTCCGTGCTTTTTAACACGATCAATGTCAGGGGTACATTTGATCCGGGAATGATCGAGGCCCGGGACGAGGTAGACATCAAAGGTGAGATCGACACGGGCAAACCTTCGGGCACCTCGCTGGTTACGTCCAATCGGGAAAGGGACACGCGGATTGCGGTGGAGGGAATGGCATATCTGGCCAATGAGACCGGCGGGCGATATTATCAAGGCGCAAATATGCTTGACGGCCCGATCGAAAAGGCTCTGAGCCTTGAAACGGGATATTATCTTTTGGGATATGAGCCGGATGATGAGACGTTCAACGGTAAGGATTTTCACAAGATCCAGCTAAGGGTGAAGCGTCCGAATGCTAATGTCGCGACGCGCTCCGGATTTTTGGCAAAGCCCGACATCGACCCGCCGACGCGGCTAAAGTCCGCCGACAGTGAACTTTATCAGGCGATCGCCGCCCCGTTGCCAAAGGCCGGTCTTGACCTGAGAATGACGGCCTTTTTTGGAAACACGCCTTCCGAGGGCAACTACATCAGGGCGATGATCGCAATTCGCGGGTCCGACATCGGTTTCGTGCCTGATCCAAGCGGCGTGCAAAAGGCGATTTTTGACGTTGTCGCCGTCACGCTGGACGAAAAGAATAAGGTGGTCGACGAATTTAATCGGACGCATACACTCAAGGTCGATCTCAACACCGCAGAGTTCATCAGGGCCAACGGACTTGTCTATTCAGTCGATGTCCCGGTTAAAAAATTCGGGATATATAATTTTCGGGTAGCGATGCGCGACACATCGAACAAGGTTATCGGATCTTCGAGCCAAGTGATCACCATCCCGGATTTGAAAAAGTCGCAATTGACCATTGCGGGCCTTACGCTCGGCGAACTCGATGCCGACGGCAAATTCGGTAGCCCGTCGCTGACCAAACCGGACAATGGGTTTTCGATGCTCACATCCCGGGGCGGTCCGGTCACGCGGCAGTTCAAGCGGTCATCGTCGTCGGCCTATTCATATACTATATTCAATGGTGGGCCGGACGCTTCGGGGTTGACGCTGCAAGTCAATCTTTACAAAGATGGAAAGCTGATCTCCGAGGGGCAACCGAAAAAGATCGAAAGTTTAGCGATAGCTCCCGGCAGGATAGATGATCGCGGATTTTTGCGATTTAATGCGGCAGTCGAGACGGGCGATTACACACTCGAGGTCATCGTGCGTAATCCGGCCCGGAAACAGATCGCATCGGAAACCGTCGATTTTGAGATTGTCGACTAACGCTAAACCCTTGAGGAATAATGATAGATCTGACAGTCGGTACTGCCGGCCACATCGATCACGGCAAGACCACGTTGGTCAAGGCACTGACGGGCGTCGACGGCGATCGTCTGCCGGAGGAGAAACAGCGCGGCATTACGATCGATCTCGGGTTTGCGGAACTTGAGTTGGGCGATCTGCACGTTGGATTTATCGATGTGCCGGGGCACGAGCGATTTGTCAAAAATATGCTCGCAGGCGTCAGCGGCATCGACCTTGTAATGCTGATCGTCGCCGCGGACGAAGGCGTGATGCCGCAGACGCGGGAGCACTTCGACATTTGCCGCTTGCTCGGGATCAAAGCGGGCTTTGTCGTTTTGACTAAGAGCGATCTGGTCGACGCCGAAACAATGGAACTCGCGAGACTCGATGTAGCCGAACTTGTGAAAGGCTCATTTCTCGAATCGGCCGCAGTGATCGAGGTCAGTTCGCTCGACCTGGCAGGCCTTGAATCCGTTCGCGAACTTCTAAAAGAGAGCTCACGACACATATCGCCCAAACCCAACTATTTTTCGACACGCTTGCCGATCGACCGCAGTTTTACTGTAAAGGGATTTGGTGCGGTCGTGACCGGCACGCTCGCGGCAGGCGAAATACGCGATGCAGATGAACTCCAACTGCTCCCCGACGGACGCCGTATACGCGTACGCGGACTGCAGACTCACGGCCGAAAGGTCGCATCGGTGCATTCCGGTCAGCGAGTCGCCGTTAACCTTGCGGGGATCGATCACTCGATCATCGCTCGTGGAATGCAAGTCTGTGAACCCGATGTATTTAGGCCGTCGCAGATCATCGATACCGAGGTCGAGGTGCTCGAGACCGCAAAACGGCCGTTGCGGACCCGGCAGCGTATAAGGCTGCATATCGGCACCATCGAAGCTCTCGCTCGGGTCACGGTGTTGAATAACGCCGGCGAGATCGCTCAGGGCGAAGCCGGATCTGTTCAGTTACGACTCGAACAGTCGATCGTTTGCGTCCCCGATGAGCGATTTATCATTCGCCAATATTCGCCTCAGGAAACGATCGCCGGCGGCCGCATTCTCGATCCTCTTGCCGAAAAACATCGCAGAAAGGATCAGGCAGCAGTTAACAAGTACCTCGCCGATTTGGCCAAATATGAAAACGGAACGGTCGGACAAATTGCCGTATTTATCGATCATTCCGGAAAAGCAGGAATCGATCTTGCAGATCTCCGAGCACGGACGGGTTTGGATGAGAGTTTTCTACGAAAGCTATTGGTAGAGCTTGTTGTGGCCGGAACGGTCATCGATGCGGCCGGACGATTCCTTTCGGCAACAGCCTATTTAGAGATTACCGAAAACGCGACTGCCGAACTCGAGTTGTTTCACAAGAGCGAACCGCTTGCTCGGGGAATGCCGCTGGATGTGATGCGCGAGCGGGCGTTCGCCTACATCCCGCCGACAATTGCCCGGGCGGTCGTGGATCAACTTGTTCACGACGGCAAGGCTATCGTCTCGGCCGACATCGTCAGGCTTGCCTCGCATCGTACCGAATTGTCAGGTCCCGAGCAGCGAACGAGTGAGAGCATATCCGAGATATATCGTTTGGCCGGCCTCGATGTGCCGCGTATGAATGATGTTTTGGCCGCCGCCTCAGAGGGCGGTAGTTCGCCTGAGGTTGTGCGAAAACTCTTTAATATGAAGGTCGACGCGGGCGAGATAGTTAAGGTAACCGACGAATTTTACTTTGCGGCTTCTGTCATCGATTCGCTAGTTGCAAAACTTCGTGACCAAGCCGCAGCAACGGGAAATTCGCTGATAGATGTGGCACAATTCAAGCAAATCGCGGGTGTGTCACGAAAATACGCTATACCACTTCTCGAATATTTTGACCGGACGCGAGTGACTAGGCGGGCAGCCGACAAACGGATCATACTGTAATGAAAAAATTCCTAACAGCACGTTGGCAAGACCTCATAATGGCAAATTATGCGATCGATCCTGAGCTGTTGCGCCCGCGACTGCCGGCGGGCACTGAGCTTGATCTGCAGGATGGCAAATGTTTTGTCAGCTTGGTCGGGTTTATGTTTTTGGACACGCGTGTCTTGGGCATTCCGGTTCCGTTTCATATAAATTTCGAAGAGGTGAATCTCCGCTTTTACAACAAACGCGTCGCGGATGGCGAGACGCGCCGGGCGGTGTGTTTCGTCAAGGAAATTGTCCCGCGGTGGGCTATCGCGACTGTCGCCCGGGTACTGTACGGTGAGCCTTACCAGTGCTGGCAGATGGAACATTCGCGAACCGATACGAACGTAAGTTACTCGTGGTCAAATGCAGAGAGTCACAATCATCTTGAGGTCGAAATTGACGAGAGTGTCGGGGTTCCCGCAGAGGGTTCGCACGGCGAATTTATCATCGAACATTATTGGGGCTACACCGACCGCGGCAACGGCCGGGTCGATGAGTACAAGGTCGAACACCCCAAATGGGAACTGTATTCGGTCAAAAATGAACGAATAGATGTCGATTTTGGCAAGACATACGGCAAAGAGTTTGCTTTTCTTGCCGACGAAAAGCCACACTCAGTATTGTTGGCAAAGGGTTCGGAGGTCGCAGTTTACAAGGGGAAACGTATCTGATGATCGTAGCAATAATAGCAATCGCTGAAAATTACGCCATCGGTAAGGGTGGCGGCCTGCCGTGGCATTATCCGGCAGATCTCAAGTATTTTCGGGAAACGACGACCGGCAACGCTGTCGTGATGGGTGCAAATACCTGGAGGTCCATCGGCAAACCATTGCCGCATCGCGTCAACGTGGTATTAAGCGGTTCGCTCAGTGTGATACCGCCGTCGGGGGTTATATTGCTAAAGGAGAAAGTCGATGTGATTGATCTTTCGAGCCAGTTGGACGGCGATATGTACATTCTTGGCGGTGCCAAGATCTACAAGGCGTTTGCCGAAGACATCGAAAAATGGCTCGTTACCTCTATTCCCGAATCCGTTCCCGATGCCGACACGTTTATGCCGCGGGACTTTTTAGACGGCTTCGTCCAAACTGACTCGCAGAAACTGGACGGTGGACTGATCGTCAAAACATTTTGCAGAAAATGATTTTGGTGTAAAATCAAGGCAAATCAAACTCAGGAGAGAGTCGTATGATGGGTGGACGCAGTTGGGACGAATGGATCGACGAGTATTCCGAAGGTCATCAGCACCCGATCAACAAGTTGACCCATCAACTTGGGATACCGATGATCGCCCTGGCGATCTTGATGGTACCGGCATCATTTTTTTTCAGCGGACTCTGGCGGTCCGCTTTGGGCATATTCATTATCGGGTGGATCTTGCAGTTCATCGGACATTATTTCGAAGGCAAGCCACCCGAGTTCTTTAAGGACTATCGCTTTCTCTTCGTCGGCCTACGCTGGTGGATAAAGAAAACCTTCGGCTAAAATTTACTACGCACTGACCCAAAGCCTTGACCCGATCATTTATTTTAGCTCTCGACATCGGCACCTCGAGTGTCCGCGCCGCACTTTACGATAAGTCGGGAGACGAACTGTCAGATGGATCTGTTCGTATCAGGTCCTCTTTAATTCGAACTGCGGATGGCGGAGCGGAGGTCGATGCCGACGAGGCTTTTGATCAAGTCACCGCCGCTATCGACGCACTGCTTGCCAAGACCGAACGTGTTAGCGGCGAAATCGGGTATGTCGCCCAATGCGCGTTTTGGCACAGCCTCGTAGGTGTCGACGCCAAGGGCAAACCGACGACCAAGGTCTTCAGTTGGGCGGATACACGCAGCCGAAATTACACCGAAGTTTTGCGAAAGCGTTTCGATGAGAGTGAAACGCATGATCGCACGGGAGCGAGGTTTCATTCAAGTTTTTGGCCCGCCAAACTACTCTGGCTGCGAAAGGAATGTCCGGACGTTTTTGCAAAGACCGCCCGTTGGCTAGCGTTCAGCGACTATGTGGCCTTAAGGCTTTTCGGCGAGGCCGTTACGAGCGTGTCGATGGCATCGGGCAGCGGTATTTTCGATCAGAAACTGTGTGATTGGGACGGCAAACTTTTGAGCTACCTGAAGGTAAAGCGAGCAAACTTGCCGTCTATAGTTGCTGCCGATACCGATACATTGAGGTTGAGCAAAAAGTACGCAAAACGCTGGCCCCGATTGGCGAACGCTCGGTTTTACGCGGCGATCGGCGATGGAGCGGCCGATAATATCGGTTCGGACTGCATTAATAAAGCAAACGCGGCGTTGATGGTCGGCACGTCCGCCGCGATGCGTGTAGCATACACCGGCGCGCCGCCGCAGAAAATTCCTGCCGGCCTCTGGTGTTATCGCATCGACCGCAAACGCGTGATCGTCGGCGGTGCTTTAAGCGACGGCGGAAATCTCTACGCTCATCTCAAGCATCTTTTCAAACTGCCGCACAACACTGACGAACTGCTCGCCCAGCGCAACCCTAAAGACGGCCTCGTCGTGATCCCGTTCTTTCACGGCGAACGCAGTACAGGCTACGACGAAAACGCCCGTGGTGCGATCATCGGTATGAGCGCCGACGATGACGGGATCGACGTATTGCGGGCCGCGATGGAAGGCGTAGCATTTCGCCTAGCCGATATTTTTGAGCAATTAAAGAAAATAGCCAAGATCGAACTGATCGTCGCCTCCGGCGGTGCCCTGCGTGATTCACCGGTGTGGACGCAGATAATAGCCGACGTACTAGGCCGCGAATTAACCGTGAACGACGCTCGGGAGTCATCTTCTCGCGGGGCAGTTTTGCTTGCACTCGAAAGTATTGGCAATATATAGATTATCGACTTCAGAAAACTCAGCACGATTTACCGGATAAAAAATGACGACTGCAAAAACCGACATCGACCAACTCTGCATTAACACCATTCGTACGCTTTCGCTCGATGCGATCCAAAAAGCGAATAGCGGACATCCGGGCTTACCGCTTGGTATGGCTCCCGCGGCTTATGTGCTGTGGACCAAGTTTCTCAGGCACAATCCAAAAAATCCGAAATGGTTTGGCCGCGACCGGTTTCTGCTGTCAGCGGGCCACGGGTCGATGCTGATTTACAGTCTGTTGCACCTGACCGGCTATGACCTTTCGCTTGACGACATCAAGCAGTTTCGCCAGCTACATTCAAAGACGCCGGGACATCCCGAAAATGTTCTTACGCCGGGCGTCGAGATCACGACCGGACCACTCGGCCAGGGTTTCGCAAATGGCGTCGGTATGGGCATTGCACAGGCGCACCTCGCGGCCAAGTTTAATGTAAAGGGCTCAAAGGTCGTCGATAATTACATTTATTGCATCTGCTCGGACGGCGATCTGATGGAGGGTGTGAGCTACGAGGCGGCATCGCTCGCCGGTCATCTCAAACTCGGAAATCTGATCTATTTGTACGACGATAACCGCATCACGATCGACGGCTCAACCGATCTTGCCTTCACCGAGGATGTGACAAAGCGATTTGAGGCGGCCGGTTGGCACGTTTCTGAGGTTGCTGACGGCAACGATATCAAAGCTATTGAGAGAGCGATCAAAGAAGCCCACAAGATAAAAAACCAGCCGAAGATCATCCGTGTTAAGACGATAATTGGCTATGGAATGCCAAAGCAGGGAACCAGCAAGGCACACTCTGACGCACCGGGTGTCGATGCGGTCAAGGAAACCAAACGCAATCTCGGATGGCCCGAAGACAAGAGTTTTTACATCCCCAAAGAAGCATCGGCGCACTTTCGCACGGCGATTAAGAACGGTGCCGCATTTGAGAAAGATTGGAATGCACTGGTCAAACAATATGAGAAAGCAGATCCGGAATTAGGTGCTGCTTTTGTTTCGATCCGCAGCAGTTCGCTGCCTGACGGTTGGGAAAGATCGCTGCCGAAATTTGAAGGGACCGAGGCCAAGGCGACGCGTGCATACAGTGGCGAGGTGATCAATGCGATCGCCGATTCGCTGCCGAGCCTGATTGGAGGTTCAGCTGATCTCAAACCTTCGAATAATACTTACATCAATTCGTCCGCTGACATTCAACCGGGGACGTACGCCAATCGCAACATTCACTATGGTATTCGCGAACACGCGATGGGCGCCGCGATGAACGGAATGGCTTTGTTCGGAAGCGTGATACCGTTCGGCGGCACATTTCAGACGTTTTCCGACTATATGCGGCCGGCAATTAGACTTGCGGCGTTATCAGATACCCAGACGATCTTTGTGTTCACACACGATTCGATCGGCCTCGGCGAAGACGGACCGACGCATCAGTCGGTCGAGCATCTCGCCGCAATGCGCGCGATACCGAATCTCGCCGTCATTCGCCCGTGCGACGCCCACGAGACCCGCGAAGCCTGGCGTGCCGCGATCAAGCGCCAGCACGCACCGACCGCATTTGCTCTGTCACGGCAAAAGGTCGCGCTTATCGACCGCAAAAAGTTTGCCGATGCAAAGGGCCTGCACAAGGGTGCATACGTACTCGCCGAAGCCGAAACTAAGGCCGGAAAGGCGACCGCACCAAAATTGATCATCATCGCCACCGGAAGCGAGGTCGGCCTCGCGATGGAGGCCCGCGAGCATCTGAACGCCGCCGGGACGCCGACCCGAGTCGTGTCGATGCCGTGCTGGGAGTTCTTTGACGCTCAAACGCAGAAGTATCGTGACGAGGTCCTGCCGCCTAAGGTAACGGCCCGTCTGGCCGTAGAAGCAGGCGTATCTCAGGGCTGGCACAAGTACGTCGGTGACAAAGGCGATATTCTCGCGGTCGATAAATTCGGCACCTCAGCACCGGCCGAAGATGTTTTTCGCGCTTATGGATTCACGCTCCAGAATGTTATTTCGAAGGCAAAAGCGTTGATATGAGATCTATTGCCACTATAAGATATGTGCTGGCATCCGTCGTATTGACGCTGGTATGCAGCATCGTTTCCCAGGCGCAACCTGCGGACGTATTGAAGCGAGCAACCGAGGCGTCAAAGCTCGGTGCCGAACAATTCAAAAATTCCCAGTATGATGCCGCGATCGTGTCCTATTCGGAATACATCAAGCTTCGCCCGAACGCCTCGTTGGGTTGGTACAATCGCGGAATTTCGTATTATCAACGGGCGTCATTAAATCCTACGCAAGCGGACTATCGACAGGCGATCGCGGACATTTCGCAGGCCATCAAGATCGACCCGACGGAGTACGATTACAGACTCTATCGCGGCCATTCATATTGGCGACTGATCTCTGTAGATTTTCAGAAGAGCAGCGTTGCCGCGATCGCGGACTATTCTGCCGCGATCAGGCTGGACGCAAATCGGTCGGCTGCCCATAGCGGACGCGGCCAGGTCTATTTTGAACTGCAGCAATATGATAAGTCCCTCACGGATCTGAATACCGCGATCAGACTGGATCCCAACGATGCTGTGCCGTACTTTTTTCGCGGCAAGGTCCACCACTACTTCAAGAACAATACCGCCGCCAGGGCCGACCTCGGTCGAGCTCTCAAGCTGTTTCCCAACTATGTTGCGGCCCGATCGTATCTTGAATATATGGACGACGAGGCCAAGAGATCCAACACGAAAATAGCTGCAAAACCGATCACGCAACCTGTCGTTCCGTCAGCAGTTTCACCGTCGAACAGGCCGATAACTGACCCGTATATGGGGCTTAAACGGGCCCAGGATGCCGAAAGTTCAGGTGACTATCGCGGTATGCTGGACGCGGTCGATCGATCGCTTCCCTTTATCAAAATGGAGTCGGCGAGCTTGCCCAAGGATGACCTGATGACGCTCACGTATTTGAGTCTTTTGCATAAAAGAGCACGTGCGAAAACGGCGCTAAAGCGTTACACGGAGGGCGACGAAGATCACAAAAAAGCAGCACTTGATGCTATGGCGAATATCAATCGCCACAATAGCCGAGCCGTTGAGAGTATGAAAAAGGACTTGATCGGGTCCGGCATAGGCATCATTATGGGCGAATTCGAAACAGGTCGGGCCGCCGGTATTTGCCAGTCCGCTTTTGACGATGCCAATCACTGGTATGATACGGCCGCTCGAGAGCGGCCAAAGGAGATGAGTGTTCTTCTATCGGCGAGCGTTCATATTGGTGCGATCCGCGAAATATGTTCGATGACCTATGTGTCGCTTGGCGATTATCAGGAGGGGCAGAACAGCGCCAAAACAAATAGAACAAAGAAGCTAAATGAAGCAGTTGCTAGCTATACTGAAGCGATCAGGTATCTTACGGTATATCGTGATGCGTACGTCCGGCGAGCATTGGTTTATCGGCAGTTACGCCGAAACGATCTCGCTGCCGCTGACGAAGCAAAGGCTGAACAGCTAAAAAAGCGTTAGATCGGTCTATGGCAAACGTGGCAAAATTGCCACCTGCAAAGGCTTTTAACCCCGCAGGCTGGAGTTATCAATTGCCGCAGGTGGAGTGTTCCCAACTTACCAGCTTCATATTTGAGTATTGGTCCATACTGACGACAGCCTGAATGATGTGTTTTTCGCCTTCTTCGTCGATCTTCATACAAATGCGATAGGTCATCTCAAACATTCCTTTGTTTTCGGCCTTTAAGATACTAACGAGGGAATGGGCTACGCCCTTATCTTCAGAGTGTTTTTTAATTGCGAAATCAGCCGCGAGACCGATTCCGGGATCGGAGTTCTTGACCGTCGTAAAACCGTCTGCAGATTCGCCGCATCGACCATCTTTCCAATCTGTTAGCTTATAGTTGGAATACTGATCCATCGATACCAGGGCCAGTGCTCGCCCGGGTTTTCCATTATTTATGACCGACATGCATAATCGAAAATCTCGCGTTCCGAGAGTTGGTTCCTTGTCCTCCACTTTGACCATTTCGCCAAAAGTGATCTTCGACTTTGTCTTTGCGGATTGCAGGCGGATCGCATTTTGTGCCGCAAAATCAGCTCCGGGATCGTCCAGATCAACGGCCTTGTAAGCGGTATCAGGCTTAAAGCCGGGAACTGATGCGGCCGAACCATTGCCGCACGTCGACTTGGACCACCCCATAAGCTTAAGGTTTGAATATTGATCCATTGTCACAATGGCTTGGACATATGTCTGTTTGGCTTGGATCGACGTGTCAAGGCACAGCATAAAATCTCTTGCGCCGAGGATTGGTTCTTTATCGGAGGCCTTGACGACACTGTTGAGCGTCACGGTGGTTTTAGAACGCGTGGATTGCTCGCTTACCGCAAACTTCGCGGCCATATCGACTCCGGCATCGTTGGTATCAGCAACCGGGCGATAACCGCCTGATTGAGCCAAAGCGGTCAAAGTAAACACAAAGGTGACCGCATATGCGGACATTAAAAATCGCGTCACTGCTTTACCGTTCATAGTTATCCTCTTTTATTACCCGATTTGCCCCGTGATCGACGGGTACTTAATATATTGCTCCGCCAATGCTACAGTCGGTCTCCTTCCAACTCGACAGGCTGTAGTTCCGCTTTAGGTCTTGGTAAACAACCGCCGCGACCATCTGCGGTTCATCGCCCTCGACCTTCACACGCATACAGATGCGATAGTTCATACCCTGAACGACCTGGCGTTCGGCACTAAGGATATCGTCCAGAGCAAATGCACCTGCCATTGCCTTGGATCTCTCGGCCACAGCGAAATTTGCCGCGGCGACCACCTGAGCGTCAGTTTTTGCCGCCGCCCCAAATCCTCCGACAACGGGCAGTTTCGAAACCGGTGCGACTGCGGTCTCACCACAGGTCGAAAGTACGAAACTCGACAGCTTTCGATTATTCTTGAGGTCCACATAGACGACTGCAAGCACATAGAAAGTGTCGCTGCCATCAGCACTTACTTTCAAACAGAGTCGGTAATTTGACCCTTGCACAACTTGTCGTTCGGCCTTTACGATATCTTCTAACGTATATTCTTTCTCTGTCTTTTCAGATTGGGCCTCGATCGCAAAGTCGGCCGCTGCAACCGCTCCGGCATCTGTTTTTGCCACTGCTTTGTAGCCGCCGACCATCTGCGCAAAACTCGCAGACGCAAAAGTCAAAATCACTGCACAAGTTGATAGCACGATTGCCGTTCGAACATTTGATCTCATCTATTTTTCCTCTATTGATTGAATCTGCTGACCTCGTAAGTCTGAGGTTAGAGCAGGTATCGTGTCAAACGGTTGTCCGCAATCAAAACGATTACTGTGGATCACGAACGGCATCTATTCAAAAACAGTCTCCGGACCTTAAAAGAGCGCGGTGACTGAGCGTCTGATATTGTCGGCCCACTTCAGTTCGCCTCCGGCACTTTCGGGAGCTAGTAAATTGGTATTAAAAACGACTATCGCCGCCTTTCGCTTGTCGGGATCTACGTCGAGATAGCTGATGAAACCGTTTTGATCACCGCCGTGTCCGAAGTGGCGTTTGCCCAGCCTTGTATCCAGAAAATATATCAGGCCGATGTCGGTCGTAAAACCGCGGCTACCATTGGCGTCGACCTCGACTTGCAATTGAGGTCGCCACATCTCCTCGAGCGATGAGCGTTTGAGAATGGTTTCGTAAACTCCATTTTTGGCATCTCCGATCAGAAATTGCAGATACTTGAGCATATCGCTGATCGGCGAATTGAGCCCGCTGTTCGATACCGTAATGCCCGTATCGGCATCAAAACGGCCTTCGGTTCGCTTGCCGTCCCGTATGTAATACGAATGTGACCGGTGTTTGATCAAATGCGGCGGCGTAGTGTCAAAATAGCTCCGATACATCTCGAGCGGCCGAAAGATGTTCTTGTCGATGTAAATCTCGTAATCCTCGCCCGAGAGTTTTTCGATGATCTTGCCGAGAAAGATAATTCCCGGATTTGAGTAGCTAAATTTGCTTCCCGGCTTGAACGTGATCTCGGTGTAGGGAAACATCGCGACCAACTGCGAATATTCCGTCGGTTCGAATGGTTCCCAATCTTTGCCGCTGCCCCACGGCCACGTGCCGCCGCGAAAACCCGCCGAGTGTGTCATCAAATGGCGGATCGTGATATCGTCCATCGATCCGAAGGAATTATGGACCTTTCGCAATTCCGGCAGATATTTGGTCACCGGATCATCGAGCTTGAGCAGGCCGCGGTCGCGAAGCTGCATTATTGCAATTCCGGTAAAGGGCTTGGTATTTGATGCCCAATGCCAGATCGTATCGTCGTCAACCGGCTGCTTTTTTTCCAGATTCGCCGAGCCATAATTGAGGCGCGAGATCTTACCGTCAGAAATAAATGCAAATGAGCTGCCGACGATGCCGATACGCTTTAGCTCACTCTCATAGATAGGCTTAAGATCTGAAATAGAAGTCGGCATTTGGGCGTTTGAGGCGAGTCCGATCGCCAACATCAAAAACATTACGACAGATAGCCGCATTATATGACCTCGCAGTTTGATTTGAGATTGCACGGCAATAATAATGATGACTCGCGATAATTTCAAACCAAGCGGCGGCGTGACACATTATTTGCCGGTCGTGTTTGGTGCTTTCGAACTGTTATATTATCTAAATGATGAGTGTTTACGAGGAATTGAACGATACCCAACAATTTGCCTGCCGCGTGATAGCCGATCACGCCCGGTCGACCGCATTTTCGATCGCCGACGGCATCCTGCCCGGTAATGAGGGCCGCAACTACGTTTTGCGCAAGATAATGCGGCGAGCGATCTATAACGGCCGCGAACACCTCGGGTTAAAAGATCTCTTTTTCTATAAAGTATGTGATTTTGTCGTCGGCGAAATGAGCGGTGCGTATCCCGAACTTGCCACACAGCGTGATTTTATTGGCAAAATGGTTCGACTCGAAGAGGCGCGATTTGGAACAACGGTTACCGTTGGCCTCGCGCGCCTTAATGATCTCGACCTGAACTCGGAAACACCAAAGGATGACGAACTGTTTCGCTCGATCGGCAAACTCTATGACACCTTCGGCACGCCGCGCGATCTGATCCGCGTTTTTCTGGAGCAAAAAGGCATTGAATTTGCCGAAGATGATTACAACGACAGGTTTGACTCGGCTCTTCACGAATTGCAGCAGCAGTCAGGTGTCGGTCAGACGGCGCGCAAATCGCAGATATCACCCGTCTATGCGGCGATGCTCGAAAAGGTGGGTGCCAATAAGTTTCTCGGATATGAGGCCACGCAGATCGACGGCGCACGCGTCGTCGCCATACTTGACGGCGAAGACGAGTTGGGCGAGATCGGCGAAGGCACTCAGGGCAGCATCATTCTCGACCGGACGCCATTCTATGCCGAATCAGGCGGCCAGGTCGGCGATAGCGGGCGTCTGACAAGTGCGAACGGATCGATCACTGTCTCGGACACATACTCGCCCGTTCAAGGTTTGATCATCCACAAGGTAACGGTAAATAACGGGGCCGTTACTGTCGGAGACCATTTAACGGCGACCGTCGATGCTGACAAGCGCGACGCGACGCGACGTAACCACACCGCAACCCACCTTGTTCACGCCGCACTTCGCGAGGTTTTGGGCACACACGTAAAGCAAGCCGGTTCGATCGTCGCGCCTAACTATTTGCGGTTTGATTTTACGCATTACCAACCGATGTCGCCGGCCGAGATCACGGAGATCGAAGACCTCGTTAACCGATATATTCTCAAAAATGAGCCGGTCAGCACCGACGTTATGAATATCGAGGATGCGATGCGCTCCGGCGCAGTGGCTCTATTTGGCGAAAAGTATGGATCGGACGTTCGCGTTTTGAGTGTCGGCGGCGGCGAATTTTCGCGTGAGCTCTGCGGCGGTACGCACGTCCGTGCAACCGGCGATATCGGTTCGTTCAAGATTACGGCGGACGAGGCGATCGCATCGGGTGTACGCCGCATTAGGGCGATAACCGGCATCGATGCTTTCGAGCGTTTTCGTGATGACGAAGCGTTGATCAATGCATCACTAGGTGTGCTGAATACTCAACGCGACAATCTGCCGAACGCCATCGCCCGTTTGCAGGACGACCTCAAAAAAACGCGCAAGGAAATGGACGAGCTAAAGCTCAAGATCGCGACCGGTTCGCTCGGCGGTGACGCCGTCGGCGACGAGCCCCGCGAGGTCAGCGGCGTTCAGGTCGTAGGCAAGATCGTCGAAGGCCTCGACGCCAATGGCACACGGCAGTTGTCGGACACGCTGCTTGCCAGACTCAAGTCCGGCGTGGTCGTTCTCGGCCGTAAAGACGAGGGCAAGGTCGGTATCATCGTCCGCGTTTCGGACGATCTCACCGCCCGCGTAAAGGCAGGTGATATTATTCGCGAGATCGCACCGATAGTCGGCGGTCGAGGCGGCGGCAAAGCGGATATGGCTGAAGGTGGAGGCACCGATCCGGACAAACTCGCCGAAGCGATAGACGCGGCTTACGATGTAATCGCTCGGATGGCTAGCTGATCTAAGCGGGATCGCTGGAATTATCGTCCGCTGATCCGGCTTAACTGTGTGTTCCGTGTCCAAACTTGCTGAGGCAATTATGAACGCTATCGTACCAAGCAAGCACGACGAGATCGTCTCTTACGATCCGGCGACCGGAGCAGAAGTCGGGCGAGTACCGGTCACTTCGGCTGAAGACGTTGCGGCCGCCGTAGCAAAAGGCCGTGAGGTTTTCGGTAACTGGAAAAAAACCACATTTGCCGACCGCAAGCGACTCGTAATGGCGGCCCGCGAGGTCATCCTATCGCAGATCGACGAGATCGCGCATCTGATCTCCCGCGAATCCGGCAAGCCATTTGGCGAGGCGATCGCTCTGGAGATCGCTCCCGTACTGGATCTGATGCAGTACTTTGCTCGCAAGTCCGAACGCCTGCTGCGTCCTGCAAAGATCGACATTGGACTTTTTAAGCTGCTCGGGCGGTCGTCGCGGATCGTGTATCACCCGCTCGGCGTCGTCGGCATCATACCCGCCTGGAATTACCCTTTCTCGATACCGCTCGGCGAGGCCGTAATGGCCCTGATGGCGGGCAACACCGTGATCATTAAACCGTCCGAGCTGACGCCGTTCGTCGGTTTGAAGATCGGTGAGATATTTGAAAAGGCCGGTTTCCCCTCCCACGCGGTCCAGATCGTGACCGGCGACGGATCGACCGGTGCGGCCCTTGTGGAATCGGCGCCGGACAAGATAATGTTTACGGGCTCGGTCGCGACCGGCAAGCGGATCGCCGAGGCCGCCGCTAAGGATCTGACATCCGTTGTGCTCGAACTCGGTGGCAAGGACCCTATGATCGTATTCGAGGACGCGGATCTCGAACTCGCCGCCGGTGCCGCAGTTTGGGGTGCGTTCTGCAATTCCGGTCAAAACTGTGCGGCGGTCGAGCGATTGTACGTGCAAGAGAGTATCGCCGACACGCTGACCCAGAGAATAATTAAGAAAACTTTGGAATTAAAGCAGGACACGGGCGATAAAGAAACGACGTCGATCGGGGCTATGTCCTCAGAACGCCAAATTCGGATCGTCGAGGACCACGTCGAGGATTTCCGTGCCGCGGGAGCAAAGATCGAAACCGGCGGCCGCCGTAATCCCGATCTGGAAGGCCTGTTTTACGAACCGACGGTCATATCCAACGCCAATAACGATATGCGTGCTATGCGCGAAGAGACGTTTGGCCCAACGCTCCCGATCGCGACATTCGCAACCGAAGACGACGCCGTTAGACTGGCAAATGATACCGAATTCGGGCTGACCGCCAGCGTCTGGACACGCGATTACGCCAAAGGCCGTCGCGTCGCCGAGCGGATCGAGGCCGGCACAGTCTGTATCAACGAACACCTTTATACACACGGCATCGGCCAGACGCCGTGGGGCGGATTTAAGAATAGCGGCCGCGGACGTACGCACGGTCGCGAGGGCCTTATGGAATTAGTCCAACCGCAACACATTCACACCAACAGGATCGCGATCCTTCCCGACGCTTGGTGGATGCCGTACTCCCCGGTCGCAGTTGAGACCTTTCGCGGATTTGCACATAAATTTGCAAGCGGCAGCATTCTTAGAACCTCGCTAATGCTGCCGCAACTCTACAAGCGGATCCGCGAACTAATGCGAAAACAGTAGTTTATCGATCGTCATCGTCCGAACCCTTCTTATCGCGATCGTCGCGATCCGTGTGAGTCTTGACGCGATTAGAATTTGCGGATCTGTTACCTGACCTCACATCATCTCGGTCGCCCGTTCTGACTCCGTTCGATAGTGTCGAATTCGATCCGTTGCGGCTCTTGTCGTCGTCGTCATTGTCGACTCTAGCCCCGGTGTTGCTGTTTGCGGGCTGAGTGTTTACGTTAGTTACGGCCGCCGGTGACTTGTTCTCACTTTTTTCTGCCGAACCTCCGCAGCCGATGAATGATAGCCCAAGTGTCAATGTCATACTCAAAAAAAGTATCTTTTTCATAATTTATCTCCGTTTTTTAGTCGTCGTGATCGTCCTTTTTAGATCTCTTCTCAACCGCTCCGGGAGTTGTCTGCGTACTCTGCGGGTTATTTGCCGTCACTCCAAATTCGTGGACAAGTCGTCCGCCCTGATGTGCTGTATTCATCAGCAAAACAACGCCCGCTCCATAAAACACCAAGAATGCTACATTTAGCGGAATTACGATCTTCCGCGACAATTCTTTTTTGAATATCATTGGAGCGAAGAGCATTACGCCAAATATCGTCGTCAATGCCGCAAATACGGTTTGGGTAGTCTCGGCGAGTTCCTCGTGCTCTTCGAGAACCGATTTAACGTTCGGGACGTGTTCGGCAAGTTCGCCGGCGGCATCGCCCGTCGATACGGCGACGAAGGTCGCAATGGTACCGATCAGCATCAACACAAAAGCTGATATCAGAACGGCCCGGCCATTCTTTGGCATTAGCAAGCCGAGAATGATGATGACCGGTGCGATCATCAACAGTGCGATCGGAAAGTGCACGATGATCGGATGAAGGCCTTCCCAGGTAGGTATTGGCGGAAACATAATAAACACTCCTCGGAGAAATTAACTTCAGGCGTTGGAATTAACTTAAATAACCTTGTAGTTTTCCCCTTTCAAATTAGTTGATAGATTCAAATTTTTCTTTCGGCATAAAATCGCCCGGACGTTTTTGAAACGACGCATCCGTTGACGTGCATCCACACGCCGACGAGACATAAAAAGCATTCTCGTCGGGTCTCTAAGCGTCCGGATCGGCTAGGGCATCGGCAAACAACTCGGCCTGTTCGCCTTTCGCAGTTTTCGAGATCGCATTTGTGTTTACCTCCTTTTAATTCAAATCAGTATGGGTAACTGTTGAAAGAGATAAGTGCAATTCCGATGCCGTCCGACGAACGGCGGATAAGCCGTTTATTTGCAGCGTTTAGTGGTAATGGAGGGATGTTGGGGCCAATTCGTGGTATCAAATGTAATACGCAATGAGGTCAATGTGTATGAAAATTACTACATACGGTCACAAGCCATACTTTCTTATCTTATATGCAATATCACTGCGCGAGATGCCTAAGTGGCGGGCAGCTTCAGCCTGTACGCCGTTCGAATCGAGCAATGCTTCAGCTATCAACTTCGACTCGATCGAGGCGAGAAATGCGGGTAGTTCGACTCCGTCCGGGAGTGTGATGTCGTCGTTTGCCGAGGCCTCTATGTCGAGGTTATCTGATACGAGCACTAGGTCTTTGGCATCGATAACATCATTCGCCGTCAGAATACACGCTCGCTCGATGAGGTTGCGCAGTTCGCGAACATTTCCCGGAAAATGATATTTTTGCAGTTTTTTGAGGGCTGCGGCACTCATTGTGCGTTCCGGAACTTTCAGTTCCCGACAAACTTTGCCAATGAGATACTCAACCAGCACGGGAATATCTTCTGTTCGTTGACAAAGTGGCGGTATGTCGATCGGTACTACCGCGAGTCGATAATAGAGATCCTCCCGAAATGATCCTACCTTGACACGTGCAAGCAAGTCGCGATGGGTTGCCGCAAGCACCCGGACGTCAACCGTACGCGGCGTGGTCGCTCCGACCCTTAGAAACTGGCCGTCCGTCAGAACACGCAGCAGTTTAGCCTGCAATCCAAGTGACATTTCACCAGCCTCATCGAGTAGGAGTGTTCCCCGATGAGCGGCCTCAAAAAGTCCTTGGCGCGCTTTATCCGCTCCGGTGAACGCACCCTTTTCGTGGCCAAATAATTCAGATTCGAGTAGTTGTTCCGAAACGGCGGCACAGTTGACCGCTAGAAATGTCTCATTAGCACGCGTACTGCCTTTGTGGATCGCCCTCGCAACTAACTCTTTCCCGGTGCCGGTTTCGCCCGTGATGAGCACGGTCGCGTTAGTTGGGGCGATCTTCGCGATCTTCTCCTTAAGATCGAAGATCGCCGGGCTGTCACCCAGTATCTCATTGGCAAATTCAAACCGCTTTGCCTCGGTTCGCAGAACGACGTTTTCACGCAAAAGCTTTGTGCGTTCGGTCGCACGCGTGACCACCGCCGTTACAACCTCCGGCACAAAAGGTTTCGAGATGAAATCGAAGGCTCCGGCCTGCATTGCTTCGACGGCAAGCTCGACCGTGGCAAGTGCGGTCAAGATGACTACGGGCAACGACGGCTCGTTCTCGCCGCAATACTTCAACACGTCAAATCCGTCACCGTCCGGCATTTTTTTGTCGGAGATCACAAGGTCAAACTGATCGGAGCCCAATTGAGCGAGTGCCTGGCTGACGCCGCCCGCTTCGACCACGGAATGGCCTGACTCCTGCAGAATCAGGCTCAGGATCCGCCGCATATTCGGCTCGTCGTCGATTATCAGTACTTTTGCCATCTTTCTTGCGTGCCCCGGACGCTCAAAACCGTATTTCAAATCTCACATTACCATTTTCGTTGTTGGCAAGAAACACATCGCCGCCGTGTGCACGTGCAATGTTTCTGACGATAGGCAATCCAAGCCCGGTACCCTTCGGCCCACTCGTGTAAAATGGCTCAAAGATCTTCTCAGCAATCTCATCGGGGATACGAGAGCCTTGACCTTCGATATATAAGATCAACAAACTCTCTCTTTTTTCGCCTCCGATCGTTATTTCATCGCCCTGTCTGGCAGCATTGATCGCATTTGTAAGCAGATTGAGCAACGCTTGGTGGATCAGTGAGCCATCCATCGGAGCGAAAAGCTGGCGGGGGCACTTAACCCTTAACACGATGTTCTTTTCGGCAAGGCTGGCCTTGGCGAGGCTGGCGATATATTCGAGAGTCTCATACACGTTAACTGACTTGAGTTCCGGTTTTTTGGAACGAGCAAATGCCAGAAATTCAGTAGTCAGAGACTCGAGTCGTTTTGCCTCTGCGGTTGCAATATTGAACATTTCCGTTCGGATCGGCGAACCTTGCTCATACTTTTCAGCCATTTTCAGCGAGTTAGCGATCATCGTTACCGGATTTCTAATCTCGTGAGCGATGGAACTGGATAATTGGCCCACTGCTGCGAGTTTTTCCTCGGCTACAAGCTTTTCCTGAAGAAGCCGGAGCTCTATCAAACTCGCGTTTAGCTTTTCTTCTTCACTTCGCAAGTTACCTACCAGAAACCAGACGACTAACGCCACCACCAGAAAGACCAGAGATACCGTTGCCGCTTCAAAATATTCACTCACGTCGATCGGCGGGTGATAGCTGAAATAGATCGAAACTTCGAGAAATGTAAGTGCTGCAATTATCGTCGTGATCAGCAGCGTTCGAATTAGACTGAAGTGATATGCCGCCGACAATATCGGCAGTATCATCAACACCGAATAGTGACTATCGGCCGTACCGCCCGAGATAGCCGCCATAAATGCGAAAACAATGTTTAGGATGATCGAAAAATGAATATGGACGTCAATTGCGAATAAACTTGTAGTCTCGGTAAGCCGTTGTACCCATAGCAATTCAAAAATAAGAATTACGAATCTGATTGCTAGCGTTAATAAGAGCGCCATTGTGGGACGCCCGAGTAGTGATATAAAGCCGATGTGTACAAAAAACAGTGCCGCGATGACGCCAATGTTGAGCAAGATCAGTGCCGATTCCTGCGTCTTATATTGGTTGGTCCTTAACCGAGCTTGTCCCATATGTTGATCAGCGCCTTTTTCGGTACGTCTCTAAGATAATATTTACAAATAAGAGGCGCGACAATTTTCGATGCAATTCAAGTGCCATAGATCGGGGAAAACAAGGGGGATTACGTTAATAAATCCAAACGGCACACAGACAGGCGATCTGCCGTCCGTGTGCCGTTTAGTATTTGGCGGTTGATCAAGTCGTCTGATTACGGCTTGATGATATGGTCCTGCCAGCAGGACGCGGGTTCCAGATATAGGTCGATGAGTTCCATCGCGAGTCTGTTGCTCGATCCGGTCGCCGTCGTGTTCGTACCTTGATCCGGGTTGAGGATCTTGGCGATCTGGTCACGGACACCTTCGAGGTGAACGCGCGTTGCCCGGTCGGTCGTCTTGCTCAGGGCAGCAACTGCCGACGAATTGATCGCCCGCAATTCGGCACGGTAAAATGCCTTTTCATCACCGCTGGTGACGAACATAGCGGCGAACGATGCCGGTAAACCCTGCGGCAGGGCCGCGGGCGTTGCGTTGAGCTTCGCATTTGCGATGTCGAGGTACGCCCGCTGCAGATTACGGCGATAGGCGTCGATGGTCACTCTCGGCGTTCCGAGTTCGGTCCATACGCCGGCCCTTACGTCGGCCAGAAACTCAGCTGGCAAATACGCTGAGCTTCCGTCCAATGCCTGCTGCTCGACGAGCCGTGCAAAACGCGAACTGGACAGCAGATTGTTCAAAACGCTGTTCTGCGCATTTCTTACGCGATTGAGAGCACCGATCGGTTCGATCCGTCTCAGGATCTCTTTATCGATCGCCCACGCCGGCGTTGCAAATGCATTCTCATTAAGGAATTTGACCGCCTCGACCATCCGGGGTTTTGGCACGACGGTAAATCGAACGCCGCTCTGTCCGATATGCTTTTGCTGCGAATTGAGCCCGCCGACGATCGCGGCGACGTGGTTCATTTCGAGTGTCCACTGACCGAGCATACGGCCATAGAGTTCGGCAAGGTCGTCGTACGGCATACCCTTTTCATTGGTCGTCGCCGGCACGAGCATTTTCGAAACCCGCTTCAGATTCATCATTCCGAGTGTGGATGACTTGACCGCGTCAGCGTCGCCGACGGCCTCGGTCAACTCACCCGGATCGCTGCCCGCCGAACCGGCGGTCGAAAATCTGTACCACGGCGTCGCGTCCTGAGCGAGTGCCCAAGTATCCAGAGTCGACTTTTCGGCATCAGGGGTCTTTGCTCCCGGGATCGGCTTATAGCCCCACATCGTTGCCCATTCGTCATACGGCCCAATACCGGGGACGAGGTCTTCGACGCGGATATTGTCCTCGGGTTGCGCAACGTAATTAAATCGCGAATAGTCCATCAGCGATGGCGTATGGCCCATCTTGTGGACCCACTCGCGATCGCGGACCTTCTCTTGCGGATACATCGAACTCGCCTTCATATTATGCTGAAAACCGAGTGTGTGTCCGACCTCGTGAGCGACCACATATTCGAGCAGCACACCCATCAGGTCATCAGGCATCGGCAGTTGCTGAACGCGTTTATCCAGCGGACCTACCTGCAGAAAGTACCACGAACGCTGGAGGTTCATAATATTGTGATAGAACTGGATGTCCGACTCGAGTATCTCGCCGGTACGCGGATCCGCGACGTGCGGGCCCGAGGCGTTCTCGATCGTTGACGGCAACCAGCGGATGACGGAATAACGGGCGTCTTCGGCCGCAAAATCCGGATCTTCCTTTTTGGTCGGTGCACGCTTGGCGATGATCGCGTTCTTAAATCCGGCGGCCTCAAAAGCCTTCTGCCATTTCTCGACGCCCTTGATCATAAACGGGACCCACTTGGTAGGTGTTGCCGAGTCGATGTAGTAAACGATCGGCTTGACCGGTTCGGAAAGCTCAGCACTTGGATCTTTTTTCTCCAGTCTCCAACGGCGGATATAGGTCGTCTCCGGAGCCTTTTGCTCATCACGGCCATAGTCGATCTGCGTCTGCGAAAAATAGCCGACCCGTTCGTCGAAGAGGCGCGGCATCATCGGATTTTCGGGCAGCTTGACCATACTGTGATGCAGCACGACCGTCGCACTGCCGGGGTTCATTCCGGACGATTGCGAACTGCCGCCGCCCGGCATTCCCGCAGGCGGAGCGATCCGGGTATATGTCATCGAAGATTCGGCCTCGATGTTGGTCGGATATGGTGTGACGCGTTCGATAAATGAGCGTGACGAGTCGAGTGCGGTCGCATTTAACCGCTGACGGGCGCTGAATTCGAATACGTCCGTGCTGAATAGCCGAGTCACGTCGATCACCGCTGTATCGTTATTCGGGCCCCACGCCGCGACGCTGAACGTCATCAGGATCGAGTCGTTGTTAGCTGCCTGGACCGCCTCGGATATCGGTGTCTTAGGGTCAGCGATGACGCTGTAATTGCGGTTTCGCAGGTGGACTTTGTTGTCGATCAGTTCCCAGCGGACGACACGGTTGCCGAGTGCCTGGCCGCCGTATCCGGCACCTAGGGTCGTTTTCGCGATCTGCGCAACCCAGAGATATTCCTTGCCAAATTCGCTCTTCGGTATCTCGTAATAATATTTGTCTTTCACCTGATGGACGGCGAATATGCCTTTCTTTGTTTTGGCGTCCTTGGTGATGACCTTGTCATAAGGCTGTGGATCCGATGAGGGCGGACCGCCTGCTCCGGGCCTCGCACCTCCCGGTGTGGGCGTTTCCGGCGGCGGATCCTGGGCATTTACGACCAGAGCGGTCGCTGCCAGGCATATTAAAAGCAAAAGCGAACTTAACTTAAAGGTTCTCATTAACGTAACTCTCCTGGATTGGTGGATAATCGGGCAATTTCTCGGAACTAGAGCTCCAGGCCCCGGCAACAATAGGGCCTTTTGTGTCTCAAACTTATTCGAAAACTCCGTCGCAGTATAATAACGACAGCGGTTCTCCGACAAAACTATTTCTAATTGGACTGGAATCTTACGTAACAGATAGTAACTTTGTTTCTGCGGCCAATCAATAAATTTTGACCGATAGACCATTTTATTTGGGCTATCGGGCATTTCGCGGCGGTTGTCACTCGAATCAAAGTACTTAGTGATCCGGCAAGTGGCAATATTTACGGGTCGCTAAGATTTCGGCAATGTTTCGACCCGTCGATTAACTTCGTCCCAATTTACGTTTGTCATAAACGCATTTACGTACTTATCTGCCGCGGCACCGTAATCCATTTGATATGCGTGTTCGTACATATCCAGCACGAGTAGCGGCACTGTGAATGGCGGACTGGTGGTGTGGTCAAATGACCAGTAGTTATGAAATTCGCGAGTGTGCATATTGTATGCAAACACTGTCCAACCTGATCCTCCGCTAAGTGAATTTCCGGTGCGTTTGAATTCGGCTTCCCACGACTCGTAGCTACCAAACCATTTTTCGATCACTTTTTTCGCATTTCCGTCAGCCTTTCCGTTGCCGCCGAGGTTTGCAAAATAATGTTCGTGCAATACGATCGAGCCGGTGCGGATGAGCTCTTGGCGCTTGAGATCGCCGTACAAATATGCGGGCACATCCTTATCTTGCATCATTGCTGCGAGCCGTTTTTCGACGGCGTTGAGGGCTTTGACGGCGCCTGCGTAATTATTGTCGTGGTGAGAACGGATCAGCTTTTCCGATATTCCGGACAGCTTTGCGGCGTCGAATGGAAGCGGTTTTGCGATATGCGATCCGGCAAAGGCCGGAGCCAATTCTTCCGTTCGGGCTGTCGTCTGGCCGCTGATCCGACCCGCTGCCAATGCGGCGGTTCCGGTTGCCAAAATTCCCGTTAATGCTTCTCTGCGTGTGATCTTATTCATAATTTACTCCTTGCTCAATGATTTTACTCGGTTATTCTAAGTTCGTTAATCTCTATAGCGTTGAACGAAACTTAAGGTAATCGTTCGCCGACTGCAGCGGGCGTTCGACCATCGGTACGTGGCCGACTCCCGGCATTATTATCACCTGCGAGTTCGGCATCAAATTGTGTAGTATCTCGGCGGACGCAACGTTAAGCGTCCGATCAAGTTCTCCCCACACGATCAGTGTCGGCGTCTGCATTCCATTTACCCGCTGCTCGACCGAGTCCGCTATAAGTTGCGGAAATATCTTTTCCTCCAGCGTATAGTTAAGTATCCGCTCGCGTGCCATCACATTCATCAATGGCCGCGGGATAAATGGAGCGTCCGCCATCACGAATGGGATCAGCTCGGCAAATTCGTCCTCAGTTTGCGGCATCAGAGGATTCTTTCCCGTTTTGGCAATGAGCTTTCTAAGATCGCTCTCAGGCGCCGACCAGATACCGGCGGGATCAAGCAGCCAGAGACTTTTTACTTCGTCGGGATAAAGTGCGGCATACGCCATAGCGATCTGGCCGCCCATCGAGTTGCCGCCGAGATGTAGGGTGGAAATGCCGAGGGCTTTGGCTAGTGCGTGCAATCGCTCGGCCTGAGCATTTGGGGAATAGTCAGCCTCCGCCGGATGATCGGACTCACCAAATCCGATATGGTCCGGCACGACCACTCTGTAATGCGATGTCAGATATCGTGATGTGCGGGCAAATGTGTCCTTATTTGCGCCAAATCCGTGCAAGAGCACTAAGGCCTCGCCCTGGCCGCCCTCGAGATAGGCATAATTAGCGCCGTCGGGCAATCGTATCTCTTTACGAACCAGTCCGGCGCGTTGGCGCTCAAAATTGAAAAGGACTCTCGTTGCAGTCTCGGGTGTCAGATAGATAAAACCGATGGCGGATCCGACCGCGATCACAAACACGATCGCCAGAATAGTGATCATGCTCAATATTACCTTTCTTTTCATCTACTTTGACAATTTTTGCGCGTGATCCCGAGCCTAAATAGAAAATTCAGCAACGACCGGCGTGTGATCGCTCGGACGCTCCTGACCTCGCGGGGCTTTGTCGATCCAGCAACCGGTACATTTCTCGGCCAAGGGCTGCGATACCCAAATGTGGTCGATCCGTAGGCCCTGATTTCGCTGCCAGGCGCCTTCGCGGTAGTTCCACCACGAAAACTCCTGCACGTCTCCGTTTTTATGACGAAATGCATCGACAAAACCCCATTGTTTGACGTGATCCATCGCCGCGCGTTCGGGTTTGGAAAAGTGGAGTTTGCCCTGCCAGGCGGGAACGCTCCAGACGTCTAGCTCGTCCGGTGCGACATTAAAATCGCCGCACAAAAGTACATTCGAGTTTGTGTCGCAATTATCGTCAAACATTTGCCGGAGACGATGCAGCCAATCGAGTTTGAAGGTAAATTTTTCAGTCCAGAGTTCCGTGCCGTTCGGGATATATGTGTTGACGATCCGAATGCCGTTGATGGTCGCGGCGATCAGACGCTTGGGTTGCTCGTCGTCATCGTCGTGAAATCCCTTTTGCACGTCGGCTATTTCGTGTGTCGAAATGATGGCGACTCCGTTGTAGGATTTCTGGCCAAAGAACGCGACGTTGTAGCCCGCAGATGTGAACTGCTCGAGCGGGAAATGCTCATCATCCACCTTGGTCTCTTGGACGCAGAGTACATCAGTGCCCGTTTGCTCGAGCCAATTGAGCATCGATTCCGTCCTCAGACGGATCGAATTAACATTCCAGGTTGCGACTTTCATTATCTAGTTTTTAACATATCTTGATCAAGGCAAGCTACTTTTTAGGAGCGATCGGTCGCGGATAAAGTCTGACAGTTCGATGAACCTCGCCATTCTTGTCTAAAAGATCTACTTCGGCTTCAAAGACTGACATATAGGTGCTGTGCTTTCCGTCGTTGACGCTAATGCCTGCGTACTTGAAGTGAGGTTCTGAAAACTCACTTCCGGTCGGAGATTGAGGGCGTGATGGCGATATTAGCAGTGTTGGCAGTGAGACAATGCCAGCGGAATCCGTTCGCAGCTTGACGGACATACATTCTGAGGTCACCATACGGTCGGTTTCCGGTGTCCGTTTAATAACTTCTCAGCCCCAGCAATACTTTGCCTTGACGTCCTTTTCCGCGAATGGCCCGCCAGTTTCCTCATCCGTCAAATAAACGCGAACCTGCGGCACTCTAAACGGACGACCATATACGAGATCTGATCTAGTAGTCGGAACCGTAGATTTTTGCTGAGCCAACGTACCGCTACCGACAACGGTCAGAAAAAATGAGATCAAAAGTAGAGATTTCATAGATGCTAGAACATTACTCTGGACTAATTGCGGATGAATTTCTCTCCCAAAAGACCCCATCCGCAAATCCCTGAATAGCATTGTCGGTTTCCACGAGTTCGAGCCGCTTTTGCGCCAGCAGACAATAATTTTCATCCGATTCGATCGTAACAAAATCTCGCCCGAGCTTTTTTGCCACGACGGCGGTTGTGCCGCTGCCTGCGAATGGGTCGAGGATGACGTCGCCGGCGTCGGAACTCGCAAGAATTATCTTTGCGAGGAGTTTCTCGGGCTTTTGCGTCGGGTGGTCTGTATTTTCGGGCATTGACCAAAAGGGCACGGTGATATCTGTCCAGATATTTGACGGGTGAGTGTCGCGAAAATTGCCGCCGGGTGTTTCCGTCCAATCTTTCGGTTTCCCGTCCTCACGATACGGTGCGAGCACGCGCCGCCGTTGCTTTACCGCGTCCACATTGAAGGTATATTCATCCGACATCGTGAAAAACCATATATCTTCCGAGGCGTTCTTCCAGTTAGCCTTGGCTCCGCGGCCCTTTTCTCGCTCCCAGGTAATACGGTTCTGCAGTTTGAAATATCTCGACCCGACACTTTGGATCACCGAACCCGAGCGCCAGTCGCCGCAGATATAGGCCGACGCTCCGGGTTTAAGAAGCGGCACGCACAGCTTTAGCCACGAATCGAGCCATTCTTCATATTCGTCGGACGATCGCTCACGAAAGCTTTCTTTCCCAAATCTCTTGGTCAGGTTATATGGCGGATCCGCAAAAAGCAGGTCGAAATGGCAATTGGGTAATCGTGGCAACACTTCGAATGCGTCACCGCAGATGACCAAATTATCAGAATGCGGCCTGTCGCCGAGTTGGTCGGAGCTTACGAGTTGTTTTTGGAGCGAAACGACCTCATCCGCACCTATCTCGATAGTTCGGTTTCGCGGAGCTCTCGGTCGAGGATCATTTGTTTGAGATCTTGCCATCAGGGTGTTCGTTTTGAACTCTAGCATAGTGACGAAGTATTGCGAACCAAAACTCCGGCAACGCTCCGACGCAAGCGCTCCTTGACCCTTAAAATGGGCGCGTGATACCATTAAGTCTTTTGAGAATCGGGCGCTTTTAGCCTTTTTAACACACTGTTATTGGTCAAATAAGTTTATGCATTTGTTGGCGTTTGCCGAAAGTATACAACTCTTCCCGGACGGCACGATCTTCATCCATATCGCGTTGATCCTGATCATGATCTGGGTCCTCAACCGCACCCTGTTCAAACCGATCAACCGCATTATGGCGACCCGCGATAAATACAAGGGCGTCGAAGGCGGCGAAGCGGGGACGATCCTGCGCGATGCCACCGAAAAAGAATCGAGATACTCACGCGAAATGCTTGAGACCCGCTCAAAGGGCTACGAGTTGATCGAAAGCGAGCAGAAAGACGCGGCGGTCGATCGGGAAAAACAGATCGGCAAGGTCAAGGCTGAGGTCGCCGATAGATTTGAGACCGGCAAAGCGGAAGTTGAAAAGCAGGCCGCCGAAACACGTTCGACGCTGGCCGCTGACGCTGAAAAGATAGCCGATTCGATCGCAGCCAATATCTTAAAGGCTTAGGATTATATGCTCTTGTTCATAAGCAATATTATTTTATTTTTCTCCGGTGCGGCCGCGGCCGGCTCCGGCGGAGCTTGGGAATCGTTTAAGCATTTTTACAACGAGTGGTTCAATTTTCCAGGTTTTGAGATCTGGAAATTCATTAATCTCTTTCTGTTTATCGCGATCGGTGTTTACCTTCTCAAAAAACCGCTCGGAGATGCATTTAAGGCAAAGCGCGAAGCCATCCGTTCCGAGTTGATTAAGGCTGAGGAAGAGAAGCAGGCCGCACTCGCGAAATTGACCGCTGCCGAGGCCAAACTCGCTCAGCTCGAAACCGAGAAACAAGGTGTTTTTGCTAACGCGAAGGCCGAAGCCGAAGCGGAAAAGCAGCGTCTTGCCGCTCACACTGAGACCGAGATCCAGAGGCTTCGTCAGCAGACCGAGGCTGAGATCGCCCGTCTGGTCAGTCAATCACGTGCTGAACTCCGTCGATTTGCTGCCGAAGAAAGCATTCGCCTTGCCGAGCAAAAGCTACGTTCGCAGATCAATGGCGAGAGCGATGCCCGTTTGGTAAGGGCAAACATCCAAGAGATCGGAGGGCTTAACTAAAATGAGTACCGAAACAGTCGCCCGCCGCTATTCCGCCGCACTTGCAGACGTTGTTTTGCAGGCAGGCGACGTTGATACCGTCAGAGATGAGCTCGCCGGTTGGCACCGTATCTTTGACGAAAACCCAAATCTGAGTAACGTTTTCAGCAATCCGTCGATCACGCACCTCAATAAGCAGAATCTGCTTGAGGAACTGATCGCCAGATCCGCTCCGACCAAAACGACGGCAAACTTCTTGCGTATTTTGCTCAAAAACGACCGACTGAATGAGATCGGCGAGATCAATCGCCGGTTTGCGTCGGTGCTAGAGGAGCGTAAAGGCGTGATCGCGGCCGAGATCACATCGGCCCGCGAACTGCCGGAAAATGAACGTGCCGCTTTTCAGCTAAATATCGAAAAGATGACGGGCAAAAAGGTCAATATTAAATTTTTAACAAACAGCGATATTATCGGCGGCGTCGTAACCCGCATCGGGTCAACCGTCTATGACGGCTCGATCCGAACTAAATTAGATACTCTTAAAGAACAGCTCATTGGTGGATAGCAATTTGCGGGCGGTCTGCCGCTGGTCGAAAATGCGGCAGGCTTAACGGCAACGGGCCACTAACAATTAATATGGAAGCAATTAAAGCAAACGAAATAAACGAGATCATTCGTGCACAGATCGAGAACTTTGACGCCAGTATGACGGTCAACGAGGTCGGCACGGTGATCAAGGTCGGCGATGGTATCGCCGAGATCTACGGCCTCGAAAAGGTTATGGCCGGTGAGTTGCTCGAATTTCCGCACGGCGTGCGCGGTCTCGCACTTAACCTTGAGGAAGACAAGGTCGGTTGCGTGCTCTTCGGCGATTTCCAGAAGATCGAGGCCGGTGACGAAGCCAAACGCACCAAGCGCATTATGAGCGTGCCGGTCGGCGATGCATTGATCGGCCGAGTAGTTGACGCTCTCGGTAATCCGATCGACGAAGCGGGCGACATCGTTACTGACACCTATTTTCCGATCGAGCGTATCGCCCCCGGCATTATTGATCGTCAGCCCGTTAAAGAGCCGCTTCAGACCGGTTTGAAAGCTATTGACTCGATGGTGCCGATCGGCCGCGGACAGCGTGAGTTGATCATCGGCGACCGCCAGACCGGTAAAACGGCCGTCGCGATCGACACGATCATCAACCAAAAGGGCAAGGACGTTATCTGTATCTACGTCGCTATCGGCCAGAAGCAGTCGACGGTTGCTCAGGTTCGCCAAAAGCTCGACGAATTTGGCGCGATGGACTACACGATCATCGTTTCGGCGACCGCATCTGATCCGGCGGCTATGCAGTTTCTAGCTCCGTACGCAGGCTGCGCGATGGGCGAGTACTTTCGCGACAACGGCCGTCACGCTCTGACGATCTACGACGATCTGTCCAAGCAGGCTGCGGCGTATCGTGAAATTTCACTTCTGCTCCGCCGTCCGCCGGGCCGCGAGGCATATCCGGGCGACGTTTTCTACTTGCACTCACGCTTGCTAGAGCGTGCCGCTAAGATGTCGGATAAGCAGGGCGGCGGATCGCTGACCAGTTTGCCGATCATCGAGACTCAGGCCGGCGATATCTCGGCCTACATTCCGACCAACGTAATCTCGATCACGGACGGCCAGATCTTCCTTGAGTCCGACTTGTTCAACTCAGGCGTACGGCCGGCTATCAACGTCGGTAACTCGGTTTCGCGTGTGGGCGGTTCGGCTCAGATCAAGGCGATGAAGCAGGTTGCCGGTACATTGCGTATCGACTTAGCCCAGTTTCGCGAGTTGGCGGCATTTGCGCAGTTCGGCTCGGACCTGGACAAATCTACCCAGTCTCAACTCGAACGCGGAAAGCGTCTGACCGAGATACTGAAACAGCCGCAATACCGGCCGATGGAAGTAGTCGAACAGGTGCTGATCATCTGGGCTGTTACCAACGGAATGGCAGACGACATCGAGGTTTCCGATCTTAAGCGTTTTGAAGAAGAGCTGACCACGTTTGCTAAGGACGCTCATCCCGCCGTGCTCAACACGATGCGCGAGAAACAGTCGATAGATGACGATCTCAAGGCCGCGATGAAGGAAGCGATCGAGGATTTCAAGGCAACACGTTGGGAAACGTCAACGGCAACCGCAGCGTAGGTTAGTTATAGGTGATTAGGTGCGGGTAATAGTCGACGACTATTACCCATTCCCTATCACTCATCAACAAGAATATGGCAAGTCTATTGGATATGCGCCGACGCATTAAGTCGGTCAAAAATACTCAGCAGATCACCAAGGCGATGAAGATGGTCGCCGCGGCCAAGCTCAAACGGGCCCAGGATCGCGTCACTTCATCACGCCCTTTCGCGGGTAAGATGTCCGAAGTTTTGGGCGGCCTGAGCGCAAAGGTGGCTGATGAATTTTCGCATCCGCTACTCGACGAGCGTGGAGACGACAAATATCTCATCGTACTGATCAGCGCCGACAAGGGCCTCGCGGGTGCGTTCAACGCCAACGTCATCAAGGCCACACAGGCCTTTCTTAAGAGTCACGACGGCAAGACGACCGAGATGGTCGCTGTCGGTCGTAAGGGTCGGGATTTCTTTAGGCGTCGTGACGTGGTCTTTGCCGACGAATACATTGGATTGACAGGTTCGGGCCAGGTCAAACTCCAGGACGCACTCGAGATCGCTGAAAAGCTTATCAAGGACTTTGTCGCTGATGAGACGATCGACAAGGTGTTTATCGTCTTTACCGAATTCAAGACCGTTCTATCGCAAAAACCCGTTATTGAGCAGCTTTTGCCGATCCCGCGAAATGATTCCGATGCGGGTGCAGACGGCACCGCTCAGGCCGAATATATCTATGAGCAGCCTGTGGCCGAGATCTTTGGCAAGCTTTTGCCAAAACAGGTCGAGACGCAGATCTACCGCGGTATGATCGAATCGGTCGCCTCAGAACAAGGTTCGCGAATGACGGCAATGGACTCGGCGTCAAAGAATGCCGGCGAACTGATCGACACTCTGGTTCTCAATATGAACCGTATCCGTCAGGCTGCGATCACCAAGGAGATCATCGAGGTTGTCAGCGGCGCCGCGGCAGCATAATTTGCGATCGGGGTTTTACCAAAAGGCCGGGCGCGTGATCGTAGCCCGGCTTTTTTGCGCATCGCGGTAGAGTTGTTAATCGCATGGTACCGTTGTAATATACTGTCGATCTTTACTTTTCGGCATTTGCTCTTTAATGTCGCTGTTTTCGAGAACTTTACCATCAAAAATTGGAGGACACTATGGCGATACTTGGTCTTTTGGGTTTACTTCTGTTGGTAGTTGGTTGGGTCTGGTTAATGATCATTGCATTCAAGAGCGGCGGGGCGCTTTGGACGGTTTTGATCTTTTTCTTCTCGTGGATCGCGGGCCTGATATTCTGTTTTGTTAAGAAGGAAGGCTGGATGCAACTGGGGATGATGATACTAGGAATGATCTTGATGATCGCGGGCGGTAGTTTTTCGGCCTCGACGTCATTTGGCAACTAGCGGCCGATAATTGACTGGATCTAAGGGTATGAACGAGAGACGCGATCGCATATTTGCAGTTGCGTCTCTCGTATTTTGGGTCGGCATCATTTTTTATCTGTCGAGCGGACAGGGGGCGATGGATCAGACTTCGAGATTTATCCGCCCGTTGCTCGAGTTTTTGTTTCCGTCGGCATCGTCGGACACGATCACGCTGTATCACGCGTTCATTCGCAAATTCGCACATTTTACCGAGTATGCCATTCTCGCTTTCCTGGCATTCCGGGCGTCCAGGAACTCCCGTTGGAAGTATATCGCGGCCTTCGCGCTTGTGATCGCGGTCGCATCGCTTGACGAATTCAATCAGAGTTTTGAGGCGACAAGGACCGGCAGCATCAACGACGTGATGCTTGATATTGCCGGCGGCGTCTCGATGATCGCAGTTATTTGGGGCATTCTCAAAATCCGGCGGTCGGTAATCGCATAGCGACATTCAATTGTCTTCGGCCAACAAAAAACTTCCATTTTCGGCAACTTTGTGTCATATTTTATCGTTAAGAGTACTGACAAGGAGATTTATAAATGAGCATTTTTGACAAGATCAAACAAGAGGCATTAAACCAGTTTATCGAGGTCATCGAGTGGCTCGATGAATCACAATCGACACTCGTATACCGTTTTCCGGTCGCCGCCCAGGAGATCAAGAACGGTGCCCAGTTGATCGTTCGCGAATCGCAGGCCGCAGTCTTCGTTTTCGAGGGCCAGGTCGCTGATGTGTTTACGCCCGGACGCTACACCATCGAGGGCGGTAATACGCCGATCCTTTCGAAATTGGGTGCGTGGAAATACGGTTTCAATTCTCCGATCAAGTCTGAAGTCTATTTCGTCAATACGAAACAGTTCACTGATATGAAATGGGGCACGTCCAATCCGGTTATGCTCCGCGACGCCGATTTTGGTATCGTCCGCCTGCGTGCGTTTGGCGCCTACAGCTTGCGGGTCGCTGATCCGAGCGAGTTTATCAAGCAGATCGCCGGCACCAATGCCCATTTTCAGACCGACGATATCGACGGTCAGCTCAAACGTGCCATCGTTACTGAGTTTTCCGATGCTCTCGGCGAACTCAAGATACCGGCGCTCGACCTCGCCGCTCAGTACAAAGAGATCGGCGATACGATCCGCGGTAAGATCAACGAAGATTTCAGTAGCTACGGGCTCGAGGTAACCAAGTTTTACGTCGAGAATGTCAGCCTTCCGCCCGAAGTCGAGGCCGCGATGGACAAGCGTGCATCGATGGGAGCTCTCGGCGACGCTCAGACCTATATGCAGTTTCAGGCAGCGGACGCCCTTCGCGATGCGGCGCAGAACGAAGGCGGCGGTGCGGGCCTCGGTGCCGGCCTCGGTGCGGGATTTGCGGTCGGCGGCCAGATGGCAAATGTTTTTGGCCAGCAGGCAGGCGGTGCTCAACCCCCGGCGGCAGTCGCGGCGACGGTTCCGTGTCCGGCGTGCGGCAAAGCGAATGTGGCCGGCGTTAAGTTTTGCTCCGATTGCGGCGGCAAAATGGAGGTCGCTAAGGTTCCGTGCATTAAATGCGGTGCCGAACTTCGCGAAGGTGCCAAGTTCTGTTCCGAATGCGGCTCGACGCAGGAAAAGGCCAAGTGCACCGGTTGCCAGTTCGAACTCGCCCCGGGAGCCAAGTTCTGCCCCGAGTGCGGTGCTAAGACCGACGACGCCTAAACTGAGATTTTGGCATTGACGATCCGAGG